>WLWD01006336.1_pt1 | contig 62782 bp, 50 predicted proteins | sample 6712731 | NCBI WGS metagenome assembly WLWD01 (sample SAMN12718690, study PRJNA576275) | sponge metagenome | isolation source: marine sponge | host: Mycale hentscheli | place: New Zealand: South Island, Marlborough, Capsize Point | collected 2014-11-01
AGCAGCATAGTTGTTAGGACGCATAGTGTTGGGGTAACTAGCAAAGTTAGGGTTAGCCCCTTGGGGGGTAAATTGAGGCTGAGCCTGAGGGGTACCAGCATAATAACCTTGATTCTCGTAGTAGGCTAACGATACACACAAAATGAGATGATCATGGCAAGTGTATTATTCTTAAACAAAATATTTTATAAAAAGTACACACACACACACAAAAAAAATCATTTGAATCGACTACAAGTTTCCGGATGTAATGTATATTCTATTGATATTTGAAGGCATATAGGAAAACCATGAAGCAGAAAGACAAGGTCAATAAAAATTCACATCGATCATTAATAGTGGTTCTATAATAACTAAAGGTTGTGCATTACTAGCCTTCAAATGGTAATTGTATGCAGCCTAAAGAAAGTGACTGGTTTTATCTTACAAAATGAATAATACAAATACTAAGTAATCAGAACACAGTTGCCTGCTCTGTTAATACATTAAAACTCATTCTAATGTGGCCGTGTGTTCTGATTACTAAGTTGAGACAAGTATATATTAAATGAGTAATTAAAATACCTCCATCTCCTCCGCTTCCATACCCAAACCCTCCTCCTCGCCCACCACCGCCCCTTCCCCGACCTCCGCCGCCACGATAACTCCTCTCGTACCCACTCCCGTACTTATCACCATAGGTACCGCCTCCCATGATCCCCCCATCCCCGCCGCCCGGCCGCATGTATGGGGTGGGACGGCCAGTTTTGTAGGATCTCACTTCAGAATCAGAGCTACGAAATACTTCAATGTACCTGCCAGTATAAGTCCATTCAAAATATACTAACCCACAGAACAATGAAATACACAGCAAATCAATCTTCATTAATGCAGGAAACAGCAACCAAAATGTGTGTAACTCACCTGTGTTGAATTTTGTCGCGATGTCTTGCCAGAGCACTTTCCACATCACTATTAGAACACAACTCAACAAATGCCATTCCTGACTCTGTACCATCCGGATTGGATTTGAACGTAATACCTCCAGGTGCAATGTTGATGCCTAAAGTGAAACAATAATGAACAAACAAGTAAAAATGATATAGACAACTGCCATAAACATGACAGAATATACCTGTTAAGAAGTTGGTAACTTGTTCCATAGTGCAGCCATAAGGAAGGCCCCTCAGCCTGACCACATGAGCACCTCCCTCCACTTTTTCTTCCTTGCTCCTCAGATCCCAGTTCATCTGAGACTTGAGTCCCCGGAATATTTCAATGTATCGCCTGCCCATGTGCTCTCGACTGTGACCAAGTGCTCTTTCCACATCCTCCATAGAACACAGCTCCACGTATGCCTCACCAGTAAGCTTTCCTTCTTCATTAAAACAAAACTTGACACCAAGCTCACCACCTTTAATGCTACAGTCATGCAAAAGATTCACTATGTCCGTAACTTTTGCCGAGTATGGCAGACCACGAAGTCGCACCAAGAAATCACCAGATGCAGCCTAGTACAGTTAACGTCACATGTACATACAACACAAAATACTTGTCAATAAGATAATGCCATAGTTAGACCCACTTAAAGGCATAAAATACATACCCCAATTTTCCACTCACTAATCCCACAACCATTCTTATTAAAGCCCACCCAACCTTGCACCATTCGCTCACTGCATTTGAAGTTGCCTTTACATCTTCATCAAACTGTTCCTGGGTGACATACATGACCTCCACATATCTATTTCCAATATGGTTCCTGTCGTGGTTCAAAGCTTTTACCATGTCCATGTGACTGGAAAGTGCAACCAGGGCCTCACCCGACGCCCTACAATCAGCGCCTAACAAAATATGTATTCCTTCATTGCCATCTTTGATAGCACAATCGCTTAAAAATTGAGCAATGACCGGTTTAGTGGCATCGTAAGGCAGTCCTTTCAATTTCACTAAATATGGCCCACCGCTATCTAAAGGATTGGTCTGCGAGTAAGAAATGTAATGATAAATAGGTGCGTTAACAGGGCATGAAAGTACCTCTCCAGCTTCAGCACTAGCTCCAACTGCACCACCAGTTCCGGCACTAAACTGATCCGCCATTAGTATTACTTTACTTGCTCCACACTTACATTTACAACACCAGAGAAACCGAGTAAAAAATGAGAAACGTGTGGTTGCATATGCACGTTGTTGGTGGGTGACGTGTGACATCCGCTGCCGTTGACCGCACAAAAACCGAACCCATCAAGGACCTGCCCTCTTTGGTTACGTAGCTAAACCCCACCTTGCCGCCTTCCTGGCTAGGCTGTAGCTGTGTGTATATGTGAGGAGGCTGCTTGAATAAGAAGATAACCAGCAGGAGGAGGGTTAAGTTGGGTGGTCATGTCTATTTGCCCGTGGAAAGGTGAGTACAGATAAGTTGCATGATGGTGTAAGCGGGCCATTTAAAATTTATAACTTGAATGGCTTGGTTGAAGACATGGCTCACTATGACATCCTCTGGAGTAAGTAAGGAAAGAGATAAAGATGCTAAATGCAGCAAAGTTTTAGTGAGAAGAGATACTAATTAGCATCACAGTTATATCAAATTGATAGAATTAAACCAATAAAATTGAAAATTCAAGTCATTAGGGCTAGGTCATACAAAGTTATTTACACGTATTAGTTTCTCAAGCACCGCCTGCTTCAATTTTAAAAAGTTGCATTTTGAATTTAAGAATCTTGTGGTTTAATAGTAGTGTATTACACATGCGCAATAGGTGCACAAACTGTGTTAATGGTGGAGAGCTAGACAGCCACTGAAAGTGCGAGGCAGTGCTGTGTTAGTGCTCAGTGGTGCAAATGGCTTTGTTAGTGTCAATTATCTTGCTGCAGTTCTTCAACAAAACTAGTGTAGTTACAGAGTGGCGAATAGTTACCATACCTGGTAACATCAGGCCTTTTGAGTACATCAGTGACCACAAAAAAAGCCGCTTCCCGCATGCTTTTTCAGTGACAATTGCCTGAGAAACTAATTAATAACTTTGCATGGCCTTAAAACCTCAATTACGACTCTAGCTTGCTATTGTTTTTTTCTTATTTTGTTTGGAGGATGTTCTATCCTGTGAGATGAATTTTACAAGAATAGTGAGGCATTAGGACGGATTGTTCTGTCATTACGTGTACTGTATTTTGATGATTCATGCCTGTTAGTACAGAGAAATGATGATTGTTTCATATTTTTCCTGAATTACTGAAAAGTAATGTTGGTCGTTGATTGACTTAGGGTATATATTACCATATGTATTAAAGTATGCAAGCTATACTAGCCAAACACACTATAGCTCTCTATTGTAATAGAAGGAAAGACTCATTATAGCATAGCTTGCCTTTTTTTAATTTTATTGAAGTGATACATTATTGGTTGTAAGATTCATTGAAAATACGAAATATCAAGAAGTGAGTATCATACCTATCTGTTCAATTACTATCCATTTTTTATCTTATGTTTGGATATATGTGCTATAGTGAAAGATGGTGTAGTCCTAGAGGATATTATTAGAACTACCAAGAACCATATTGGGGAAGAATGGACTACATTGGCTAGATGTACAGGAATGACAAAAACAGACATTGATGCTATTCGCTATAACAACATGCTAAATCTAGTGGAGCAAATTCATCAATTTTTTGAGCACTGGAAGAGGTCGAATGGGAATGCTGCTACAGCTCAGGCACTGGTAACTGCTCTGTTTAAAGAATTGACAACTAGTGAAGCAGTGGCCAACTTAAAAAAAAACGGATTAATAGAAAGAAAAGGTATGTACCTTTTAAAGAAATAAGGTTTATGAAGCTTTCAGAGTTAAAGACATCCTTGGTTTCAGTGTCTTAAGGATCACTCTACATTTATACAATATCACAAATTAGCTCATGAATGATTTGTTTGATGGTCACATAATGATGAGCGAGACACTATCAGAATTATACTAACGTTAAGTCAATAAAACACTATATAGAAGGGGCATGGCTTTGCTACTGTTCATCTGCTTCACCTGAGTCGGCGTAAGTGAGGGAAAAAGTGATGAGTATGCATTAAAATATTTTCTAGCAGTACTTCCGCACAGTAATCACGAATTGAGTGTCATAGTATTAATAGCAGCAGTTTTCTGTGTTTGAAGCATAAAAAAATATTTATAACTTTCCTGATGTTTCAATTTCTTGCTTGATTGATTTGTGGGAGCTATATGCCATTAGCAGTTAAATTTTTACCAGTTTTTCAGAAAACTTCTTCAGTTAATTATAGTCTCTTGTTATTTTTTCACTCATCAAATCTCTAGAATTTGGTTGCTATTCAATTTAAAGTGTACAGAGTGTGCATGGTAATTTGATGAACTAATGATCAACTTTTAACTTTTATTATTTGTGAGAAGCTCTCCAATTAGCTCGTGAATTAAACATTAGTACACTCATTGTTTTAATATAGTTATGTTTGAGTATGGATGCCCAGTTTCAGCCAAGTTAAAGCAATTATTTCATTACCAGAGCCAGGTTTGTATATTTGTGTATTGCAATATTTATGTAGGAGTTGGAGGCTCCAAACCCATTCAAGTATGCCCTGTTATGAAGTCCAACTCGTCTCCTCAAAACACTAGTCTTATTCCAGTTCAAGAAACTAATAATACACCTCACAAGCCACGATCATTCGGAATAGCTGATTCTGACTTTCATGGTGACAATGCTGAATTAGATAACTACCAGACGGACCGTCCTATACCTCCACTGAGTGCAGAAGAGAGAAGGATAAAGAAATTAAAATATGAATCGCAAGAAGAAACTGGGCAAGGCCCTTTTGAGGACGGTCACATGATCAAAGTCCAGCAGCGTTATGGCGTTCTGAAGTGTGTGTTTGAAGTTGATAACAAACTCATGGCTGGTGTTGAACTTGTAAGTGCAATACTTCAAATTTATAGTGGAATAACTGAAATAGTCACTGAATTGAAAGAGGCAAATTAACAAACTTGATTAGAGCATAAAATTGCAATAAGGTTACATGTTATGTGTATGTATTCTCTCTCAGGCTTTTTTTTTAACAATACAGAATTAAAAATATTTGGTCGCCACCGGGAATCGAACCCAGGACTGCTTGTATAGCGCACAAGCGCGCTCTGCCACTGAGCTACGACAACCACCCGGCGAACAAACACTCCAATTCTGTATTTATACTGTTAAGGGGTACTGCTATGCTACAGTCTCACTCTCAACAGACCAACGAAATTTCTCTTTTCTCAAAGACTCTTATTATTTGTTGAATTTTTTTACTCCTCTAATTTATCACTTCACTCAGTGGCAGAGCGCTTGTGCGCTATACAAGCGGTCCTGGGTTTGATTCCCGGTGGCGACCAAACATTTTTTAATTCTGTATTGTTTAAAAAAAAACCTGTGAAAGAGAGAGAATACATCTAATAAGTAAAAGAAGGCTGAGAAAGAAATTGTGAGGTTACATGTACATGTAAACACCAATAAACTGCAATTCTAGCTTTCCCACTGTTACATTCACAGTTACATGTCTATGATGGCTTTTTTATTCCCCAATATTCAAAGTGGAAAAACATTTTTTTAAAAATTCTTATCACTAACTTTTTATTGTTTTAGGAAGAGCTTAAACCTGGCGAAGGCAATGGAATATATGAAGGAAAACGCTACTTTGAGTGTGAATTAGGATTGGCATTATTCATTCCCTACAATCAACTTCAAGTAGATGACAGATTTGAAGATATACCAGTACCTGAAGGACAAGAAAAAAGTGACGAAGCTGATTTAGATGAACACATCACCCAGACATTGGAATCGATCCCATTTGAAGTACCAGAAGCTAATTTGACTGGAGCTAAAATGCAACCATGTAGTCTCACATCAGTAGGCGCAAGCAGTCTGGACACAGCAAGTTACACTCCCTCAGTTGAAGAGATGGTTAGAAGAACACTGAGTCTGGAAGAAGGTAAGTGAATTGTGGCTATATATGATGACCAACCCTCTCCCCCTTTCCCTTACCTGTGAAGTTCTATGTGCACTTATTAAAGGTCAGGTATTGTGCCTGCTATAAGTTCATTCTTTGTTGGTCTGATACAAAGTTTGGGATATGGTAGTGAGTAAAATTATAGCTCTACATAAAAATAGGGCTGATTAGGTATAGCAAAGACATCAGTAGAAGTCAGGGGCTCTGAGGAATGGAGCTGATTAGGTATAGCAAAGACACCAGTAGAAGTCAGGGGCTCTGAGGAATGGAGCTGATTAGGTATAGCAAAGACACCAGTAGAAGTCAGGGGCTCTGAGGAATGGAGCTGATTAGGTATAGCAAAGACACCAGTATAAGTCAGGAGCTCTGAGGAATGGAGCGGATTAGATAGAGCAAAGACACCAGTAGAAGTCAGGGGCTCTGAGGAATGGAGCTGATTAGGTATAGCAAAAACACCAGTAGAAGTCAGGGGCTCTGAGGAATGGAGCTGATTAGGTATAGCAAAGACACCAGTAGAAGTCAGGGGCTCTGAGGAATGGAGCTGATTAGGTATAGCAAAGACACCAGTAGAAGTCAGGGGCTCTGAGGAATGGAGCTGATTAGGTATAGCCAGCCCCACACACACCCGCTAGCACCACGTCAGGGGGCTCTGCGGACCACAGGCACGACGATTAGGTATAGCAAAGACACCAGTATTACAGTCAGGGAGTCTGAGGAATGGAGCTTGATTAGGGTTATAGAAAGACACCAGTAGCACCCCCGCTCAGGAGCTCTGAGGAATGGAGCTGATTAGGTATAGCAAAGACACCAGTAGAAGTCAGGGGCTCTGAGGAATGGAGCTGATTAGGTATAGCAAAGACACCAGTATAAGTCAGGAGCTCTGAGGAATGGAGCTGATTAGGTATAGCAAAGACACCAGTAGAAGTCAGGAGCTCTGAGGAATGGAGCTGATTAGGTAGCAAAGACACCAGTAGAAGTCAGGAGCTCTGAGGAATGGAGCTGATTAGGTAGCAAAGACACCAGTAGAAGTCAGGAGCTCTGAGGAATGGAGCTGATTCTGAGGAATGGAGCTGATTAGGTAGCAAAGACACCAGTAGAAGTCAGGAGCTCTGAGGAATGGAGCTGATTAGGTATAGCAAGATCTTAATAGTTTTTTCGATCCATTCAGCATTTTGTAAGCAAGTCCTAGATGAAATACTCCATGAAGTGTGTTTATTTCAGGTTGTTCCAAGTGCAAGTATCCTGGCTGTTCTAGGGCAAGATTTAAAAAAGAAGATGGAACAGACTTTGATTTCTGTGGGAGGACTCATTCTGAAGCTTATCGGAAGTTACACTCTGGCAAGTCCAGTCTATCTGTTGTTTTGGTGTTTCATACTCTTGACCACATTGGCATACTTTACTAAGGGGAGTGGGGGGGGGGGGGGGCTATACTTTGTATAAAGTTTGTTTTTATTTTGGACATGAGGTGCTAAGATATAAGTAGTTATTTTGTGCATCTTGATTGATATGGAAAAGCAAAACAGAACAAAAAACTGGTGACGGCTGTAATTTTTTGTTTTATCCTTTTGATTTTATATTATTAATCCTCAGTACACATGCGTGAGAAGGTTACAGTACTCAGTTTGTCTGTTAGTCAGTCATTTTGTCACAAGATCTCGAAGATGAGCCTCCCAAAGATTCAAACAAGCATCAAAATGTTGCACTGGGCATTTTAATCATGTAATGTGCCAGAATTTTTCGTTTCGACTTTTTTAGGTCGTACGATCGTAAGTGATGTTGATAAAAAACCCTATAGTCATGTCGTACTCACGTGAGCAAATAATTTCTTTGCTGCCCGTGATAGTTTTACATTACATTATTCAGTGGTTTACCAGAGTACTTAGAGTTTCCTATTGAAACTACTGGTGAGGTGAGTGTCGCTAAGCTTCTCCGTCTACTGTTTCGTTGCACGAGTTGCATGTCAACTTGTTCAAACCTACATATTGGCATATTCATATTGATACTACTCCAAATAAATTATTCGTTTGGTCTTTATAATAGGTAGCTAGTGTATAGCAACACCAAGGGTTCGCACAAGGCCTTGGTGCTTCATTGTAGTTATTAACCCTCACTGTGCATCCTTGAGAGGGTTATAGTAGTCGTCCTGTCTGTCTGTATGTCACGCTCAGATTACTGACAATTAACAGTTGATTTTGGTATGAACTTACTCAGGACAAAGATTTAAGACCTTTTATTGTGCTACTTTTTTTTAATTTCGGGCTATTCGTTGAGAAAAAGCGAAGCTTTCAACTCCGCGTAGGTACCAGCTTTTATGGGCAACGCCCCCTAGCGTCACATCATAATCACGTGAGCAAATAATGTCTGCAGCCAGCGGTGTACTTAGCTTTATGCTCAGGCTCCTAAGCATTACTCCGGGAAAGTTAACGGAGTTGAAAGAAGTGAAGTTTCGTGTTGAAAATGTGTATATAGGTGAGTGTTTCTGGCTAGTTTAGCTTCTTCTCTTATGAAGACAGCGTTTCCATGTACCATTTTCATTGGTCGAGCTATTTTGATACCTCATTAAAAATAGCTAACAGATTGCTTGTTCTATTGGAAGGAGATTATATTGTAATAGCTAGGTAGTGTTTAATAGCGCTGAGGGTTAGACCTTTGGTGCTTCATTCTTATTATTGTGATGACGATGATGATGATTTTATACCTGTTTTTATTTGTTTCCTAAACTGTAATATATATAATATATATATATTATATGTGACAGTACTTGGGAAAAGGGACCAATTGCATTAAAAATTGAAAAATGAGTTATTTATACCACTGTGTAGAGCACTTTATGTGGAGTACTTTGATACCAAGTTTATAGGCAGGCGCTGCTTGGTTCACTAAATATACGAGCGGTAATCTAGCCAACTTGAGCACAGTTATTTCGAGAAAACTGCAATTAATACTTCTTATTCAATTTCTGGCAGAGTTAACGTTGAATTCCTTAAAAGGAAGTCCATGTTACGGTTACGTAAGATTTTTACTTATGCTTGGAAAATGGTGGTGCTCAGCTGAAAGGCATAAGTTATAGTTGGGGACGCTTACTTCGTTGATGGGGAAGGCCTTACTCAGTTCAGACCCTACATTGTGTAAGGGTACTAGACTGGTATGGCTTTAAGTAGCACTAGATGAGTATAGACATAGAATTTGCAGGCCGTTTTGTGCTTCTTCTTTTTTTCCTGTTTCCAACAGTTTGATAGTTACAGTAAGTCATGGTAACTATAATACAGTCACTCTTACGAAATGATCAACTAGCTTGGTTTGTTAGTTCACTGGCTAGCTAAGTTTAGGATTATATTGTCTTAAGTGACGCAGCCAGCTTGTTGCCTGTTGTGGAACAAATGAACAATGAATAATAGTAGGAATCTCTTTAAATCAATGAACAAAAACGATGGACTTTCAAAATGTGTTGCCTACTCTTTTTACAGTGTGACAGAAGTCCTCATCATCACTGAAACCTTGTCCAGTCAGAAACTTGCTGATTCTTCCAGTGTCTTCACAATAATCCGAGAGTCTCCTGGTCTGCAGACTTCAACTACAAGACTCCATAAATAGCAATATCCACTTATATAGCTTGACTATTCACGTTTATTATTTCTATCTGTTGCTGCAATGCTTTAACAAAAAAATTTAAGAATTTACCCGTGATTTTACGAGGTCAGGGTAATTTGTTTCTAGACCACAAATTGAATTCGCCCACGATTTTCAATTACTCGCAGGTTGGATTTCCGTGCACGCATGGAAGGTCGAAATGGATAGTAAAAGGTGGCTGTGTTATAACGGGGCGCTCGGACCTTTAACAACGGTTTCAGCCACTCAAATTTTGTGTCAGTGTAGCTAAAGGGTAGGAGATACCAGTGGGCCAATAAAAAGAAAATCCAAAAAATAAATTTTGCCAGTGTTTGGGCTCTACTGTACATTTTTGATTTTATGTAATTGGTCCCTTTTCCCAAGTACTGTCACACGTCATATATATATATATATATGTGACCGTCTACAGGAAAACCGGCACAACGCGGCGTGCGTAAATATCGAGTAAAGATCGATTGATTTCTTAAAAACGTATTGTTTCAAGCCGACGGAAGGGAACGGTTAGGTCTATTATAGTGGGAACGACTTAAGCTACGACGATAAAACTTGGAGAGGTCAATATCTGGACGCTGACAACTCTGTAAGTGCAAAAAAAAAAACTTTTTAGAAGGGTGCCACGTTGGTTTTCTGTAGATGGTCACATATATATTATATATATTATATTCCACCCTAGATATCTTCACAATGATATTTTTACTGATATCTCATGGTGTTATCTCATGGAGTTATCTCATGGCTGTATTGTGCAAGCTCATTACCAGAGTTAGTAGTTATAGGTGTACAGTTTTCAGGGTTTTTACAGCTACCTTTACTCTAGTGGAGCCTACCCAGCCAGGTTAGAGCAGCTGGTATAATATCAGCTGGGGTTGTGGGGAGTTTTCGCCAACTTTACACTGGTGAGTTACCAAAAAAATACTCCTGTGAAGGTATCTAGTGTGGAAAAAAACACTTTTTACACTTGGCAGGGTGATATGGCTAGATATTTCACTCTCAGGCTTTATTTTCACTCCCTAGTGAAAATAAATTAGCCTGCTCTTGAAATATTTCACCCTTATCACACTCTGACTCATGTAATAAGTAATTATTATATATTATATATATATATATATATATATATATATATTTTTTTTTTTCAGATGATGTTTCTGTAGTTGCACAAGAGCGAACATGTATCCAGTTTCATATTCCGGAAGATCGTACAGGACTGGTTATAGGGAGAGGTGGCAAAAATATTACTAAGGTGCAGAATGCTACAAACACAAGTATCCAAATATCTAATGTCAGTATTGGTGGGAAAAACAGGGGAACTATCACTGGTAGTCCTGAGAACTGCGAAAGAGCAGCTGTTCAAATTATGGAGTTAATTGCTGAGAGAACAGCCATGCACACAGCTACTACGAAAACAATCTCTATACCCGATGGAGATGTGGGACGTGTGATTGGAAAAGGAGGGGCCACGCTTAGAGACATCAAAGCAATGTCTGGTGTTCAGGAAATTGAGTTTGACAAAACAAACAATTTAATTCGTACATGTTCTATCACTGGTACAGACGAGAAAATTGAAGAAGCTATTAAACTCATCAGACAGGTCCAAGATGGTAGGGATGATGTAGTATCTGGTGCTCAACTGGCGGATCTGTTAGCAAACTGTGGGATTTCACTGAGAGAGTCTGATGAAGCTGGCACACCTGGTGGTCGATGTGTAGTTTCTTGACCCAGTCATCTTTTATTTTCTATTGTAATTTTTGGGAGTCATTTTTTAAAATTCAGTTCAGTTTTTGTACCACTATTGCATTATGTGCATTTAAATACTATAGTAATATTAAAATTATGTACATGTACATGTAATTGTTGTCCAAGTGATGACAGTCTTGACCCAAATCTATTGATGCGCAGGATTGAATGAGCCACGCCCCCTTGTTTTGCGGCGTCAGCAAGTATTGAAATGCCGTGTGTCGCGAAGTGAAGAGCTGTGATGGAAAGTGTCGGTAGTCCTACTTCCATAGTGCTAAAGAAGGGGGGACCAGTATGTGAAGGATTTAAGAGCTCTTCTTGTACTTTGAGGACTGTATGTCCTAGAGAGAAGTTCGCTTGTTGTATAAATGAAGACGGTAATATACTGCTGCAATTTATTTCTGATGACACTCAGTATTCTATCGTGAAAGACACCACTTTTTCGAGGTAGGAATATGCACCGTAAAACAATGGCAAGGCAAACAAACAGGGATTATAACCTTCAAAAACCCTCCCAAAATACCTGCACTAATTATTTAGTTGGGCTGACCCTTTACCGTAATAGCTTTTGAGCTCAGCGAGCTTGTGGATGTGAACTATAGTAGTTATCCTGTCTGCACCAGTAACTAAATTGATCACTTCAGTGCTTTATTGTTCCAGAAAAGAATTGAAATGTAGGCTATAAGGTCGTCTCACCAACCAGACCCTTTACCTAATCACTCCACTTGGAAGGGCCTGGTTACTCTAATTCACCTGTTTGGTATCTTTCCCCAGAATTCCAGGGCAACGTATAAAATGTGTACTTCTTACGTAAATGAATTCTGCATGGGTGGCTATACTATTTGCATACAAATCTTTTTAGCCAATCTCACGGCTGTACTTAGCTAGTGTAGCATTTAGCTAGTGTAGCACTTAGCTGAAAAGAAATGGGGAGTTCCAGTCTATTTAGAAAGACAATAATTTAAGAGACTGATTCACTCAATTTGCCTTTCGAGGTGAATTCTCAGCAAATAGGAAGTATTTGCTGAGAATGACATTTTGTTAGTGTTCCAAGCTTAGACTTTGCTGTATTCTTCTCACGGCTTGTAATGTTATCCCTGCAGCAATAGCAGCACACTGGTAGCATAGCTTCAACTGGAACCTCCACAATACACTCCAGCTCGCATAGATTTAAGGCAGGACGATAAGAAAACACGCAAATGTTGGAGTCACCAGACCCTCCTGTGTTGTTTTTTTGTTGTTGTTGTTGTTGTTTTTTTGTTGTTGTTTTTTTTGCGGAGGGGCTGCATGCACCAGACTATGCTATAAGGGACATGTAGTGATCACAAGTCACGTCACAGTTTATTAGTCACATCTTCTGGGTTTAATGGACAGACCTAAATGCTAGAACTTAATACTCAACTATGAGCTAAAAAGGAATTTTACTGAATTACATAATTGTCCATGGAATATTGTAAACTGGAATCAAGTTTACATTCAACTATACTATATGTTGATTTTCTGTAAACCCTTATATGCTACTTTGTTGTGTTTTAATGCCCTGCAGCTATAACTGGGTTGTACCAGTGAGAACCCAACAGGACTGTGTACTGGATCAGAACAGAGATGGGAATTCAGAGTTCCTTGCAATTACCACCAGTCTGGAATGTCGCTGGTACACTGTCAGTGAGAAATTGCCATTGGGCGAAACTACGACAAGCCCCGACGATAAAAGAGTTGAGAAGGAAAATTATGATGGATCTATAAAACTTGAGCTTTTGGCAACTTTAAAGGCGACTGAGCTTTGTAACAAACTTAGGAAAATGGATTTTCGTAAGCCATTATTAACAATAACATATTAACCTTCCCTAATGATCATGCATACACTATATATGGGTGTCTGGAAGGTGTTTGTGCTTGTGAAAACGTTAAATTGGCATAATCATAGTAGTAGTGATTCAGTCGATGATGTACTGCATGTGATGTCTATGGAGATGTATTTGATAGTGTGAATGTTGAAGCAATCGACCACAGCAGTGTGTTGTTCCTGTTCACTATGTGTGTGTGATTTACTGCATCGTAACTGGAAGCAGCTGCATTTTGTCATAAGGTTATGGAGGGAGTTTTATATCTCGATAGGTGACTCAGTGCATGTATAACTGAATTGAGGAGTGATTGAAATGACTAATATAAGTACACATGTTGTTTTATATTACAATTTAATTATTGTTTCCATGGTACTGTTTGTACAGCGGACAATTTGAACAGTGTAGACATGCTGGGTTCAGAGGACGGACAAGCCGTAGTTCTATTCAACTCATGCCTTGTGTGTCGCTTTTCTTTGGATGTTGACTTTGGCAGTGTAGCTTTGGTGGGATGCTATCTGCTGCAACTCTCTCTCCATCGATACCAGGATGAACATCTGCCTGTAGCAACAGCTCCTATTTCTTGCTGTGCGTTTGTCTCACCTCTCCTGTTTGTCATGGCAGATGATGGCATAATATGTATCCTTTGAAATAGGGGATTAGTAGCTATGGTGAAGTTGCTTGCAATAAATGCTGAAGCTGTATAGTTGTTAAATATTGTGAAGGTTGTATGTGATAGTCTTCTAATCAGCTACTATTATTAATTAGAGAAGGTAAACGAGTGAATTCAGATACATGTAGAATCTTATCTTTGGTGTACGATGTCCATATTAGTGTGGTAAAGGGTGTGTGCATGATTTTCCTTTACTAGTTATTATTTCAGTTGTGCTGCGTGCTAGTAATGGAGCCAACATAGGGATTATCAATGTCTTGCAGTATTGCTACTACCACTGTGGAAGTAAGTCTCAGTTGGAAGTTCAACTAAGTTGGAAGTGTGCCATTTTCTTACCTGTTATTGTTATCATTTTTGTACCTTTTTCACATAACGTACTGCATAATATAATAAGGGTTGATGCTAAGTGAAGTCAGATGCTTTTTTCCCCTTAATTTTTACTTCAAGAATAGTAAAAAAACAACAACAAAAATACAACTGGAAACATGGATGAAGTTAATTTAACATACCAGATATTTATGCATATTATGAAGAAAATATTGGCCTGCCATATCTGCAGTGGCTATTGTAGCATGAACTTTGTAGTTATATAATTTATTGCTGATTTTGTTGCTGTTGTTGTGTTAAATCTGTTTTATTTTTGTTTTCATATTTACATTACAGAGTCTTGTGACCTTTTATCAGATGTTACCACGGCAAGTTTTGAGCTGTTGTGTGTGTCACATGATCTCACTAATATCGCTGTGCCAACACCTTCCAATCATGTTCTTCTTGTCAATGTAGTGGACTACTTTCAGGTAGTAATGTAACATGTGAATGTTTGCATTTTTGCTGTTATGTGATTGGTCAGCAATAAATAACAGTTTGCAATAAACTAATTGAACTTATTGAGTACAGTGTAATAGTCCTTGATCCACACTCCAGGACCAAATAGTAAAATTCATCGTAACTTAACTTATATGTACATATATAATGATAATGTCGTCGATTTTCATTGCTACTTTAAATATTCCTGTTAATTTAATATTTTAGCATAGTAGCATTATTTATATATCTAATTTTAATGCTACTAAGCTAAAAATATTAAATTACCAGGAATATAATAATAAACAAATATTTATGTTTTTTTTGCCCTTCTAATTTCAGACCTTTCCCTACCACTACCACCCTGATTTTGTGGCTCGAACAGCTAAACTTCATGGCAGTTCCTCCTCCCCCTCCCTCACTGCGGGTAGGCAAGACATGACTAAAGAAGAAGAACTGGAAAGACAGAGATATGGTGGCTTACTTCCTCACAACAATATGCTCAAATACCAAGGAACCTTCCCTGGATACTATTCATGGATGTGTCGTCTTGACAATCTAGACCAAACACTCCAAGATTTTGACATGGACAAGTGCAACTCAGTGAATTTACACATGACTTCAGAGTTGCCATGGAAGTACAGCAAAAGTGACAGTAGTCCTACTTCAGAGTTGGAGCCATTGCCTCAAAAGAGAATGTGGTATGAGGCTCCCCACTCCTCCCTAGGCTCTAGGAATGCTGCACCTGCAAGTGTTCCGGTTGTCACTGGCATCCAGACCAGTGCTGCCTCACTGGAAGGTGATGGCCTGCTGGATGCCCTGAGGCCAGCTGTTAGATACTACCAGAACCATTGTGTGCTTCCTGGTACTTGCTCAAAGGATGTTCTTCGAGTGGCGCATGTGGACTTTGTGTCTGGAATAGTGGTGGTGCATTATGGCTGTGAACCACAGCACAAGAAAAACAAACATGATTTTCTTATTAATGAGATGACCCTTTACCATACCAATTCACACTGCTATTTTTCTTCAAAGTAAGTCAGATGAAATATAGTTTGTGGGATGAAAATAACAGCATCCAATATTTGTTGTGATTGATGATGTGTGTGTGTATGTATGTATGTGTTGCATTTTAGTATATGGTACTCTCGGGATATTATTTATTTCTGATTTCGACATGCCTTACCTGTTCATTTCCGAAGTCATTGTTGTTGTGTTGGTCTGTAGGTTGCCAGAGCCAAGTGTGAAGTTGTGCACTTTCTCTGCAGATGCTCTTGTATACTTTGTGAATGACCATTCTTTCTTCATCGTGACTTATAATCTCTCCCAGGAAGAATTTGTTGGCAAGGTGAGCTTCTTTAGTGTACGTAGTTGTTCTGTCACAGGAGGATTGTCTCTATAATTAGTGGTGCACAGTTCAGCATAAATGGCGAGCAAGTCCTAGCTATAAATGTTATCACACACACACACACACACACACACACACACACACACACACACACTAGTTCACTGTAACCAACACAATATTTACGACCTAATTTGAAAAGGTAACTATTATAGTGATGTGCTTCAGCACAAATGGTGAGAAATCCATTGTCCACAAGTAATTCACACAAGATAGAATCTTATAAAAGTTGATTACCAAAAAGTAACAATAAGGCTACATCATTTAGATTGTCTTACATCCTGTTCACCTAGTTTTAGGAGGCATCATTCAGTCTATTTAGTTCTAAAAGTAATTACAAGTAGCTATGTATGTAGCTGACTATAGTAGTGAACACAAAATTGCTATGACGTATGTACGTCCCAACATATTATACAGCATTGGAAAAAATTACTGTTACATTACTGACTGCGGCTTTCATCTTTCATCCTGAATATATACTGTAAAAACATGGTAGTATCATTACAGTAAAATCAGCATTGAATCAGCAAGTATGGTTGGGGACCTTACAGTACCAAAATTTAATCTCTCACATGTTTGCCAGAACATGTAAGAGTTACAGAGATATAATATTTTTGGTTTAGGAGTAACAACATTTTAAAGTATGCATACCCAGAGTCCATTGAGTCAAACGCCAGCCTTCAAGACCAAAAAATGGAAATTTTTATTTGCAGTTTTTTTTTAGTTTTGTCATTATGGTTATTCCTAAGTCATAAAAAAGGGACACCTGCTTACAACTCCCCAGAGTCAAAGTTTAAATAAACAATTCTTGAAATCTTCAAATAATCTAGCAATGCTTGATTTTTCCGGCATTTTACGCAGGTTTTTGTGCTTTTTTTCCGGGAATTTCTGCTGGTTTTTGCCTGATTTTTCTGGCACATTCCTGCAAATTCTTGCCTGATGTTTCTGGCATACTTTGCAGGTCATCAACTTCTTCATACTTCATACCAGAAGGAAGTCGTTGCGAAGCGTATGGAAAACTGGAGAAGTGGAACTTCTCTTTTTTCGAAGTGGGATCAAACACGAGACATAAAAGAGATCTGTTCACATCATGAGCAAGAACTTTTGATCAAGTTTTCAACATTAAGAAGAAGGTGTTGTGATCCCCTTAACCGTCATCCTGAGAAAGCACGAAGCAGATCTCTACAAATTATTAGCATGGAAACTTACAAAACCCTAGTGAATCCTCCGAAGATGTTAGTACCCGAAGAAAAAGTGTGCTGTGATTGCATGATTAGCCTTAAGAAGGCAATTGTTCAAGCCACTGGTGAAGAGAGCTGTAGTAAGATTAATACAGATGTAACTATGGCAGAGGTTGACGTTAGCGTTCCTATTGAACCACACGTTTTTTATTCCCCTGAAAAAATCTTTGATTTGAGTTCTACTCTGTCAGGTTTAGGTGAAACTCCAGTTAAACTTCACTCACTTGGTTCTTCTAGCAAACAAAGGAAAGGTCAGCAAAAGTTGATTTCAGCAACAGCAACATTGAAAAGAAAACTTGAAACTGTCTATGATGTCCCCCTTGATTCTCCTGAAAGCAATCTTACTTCATCAGCAGATAATTCAGACCTTCAGCTATTCAGGAGTATGTGGGAAGAGATAAAAGAGAAATTTAAGAATTCAGAATCTTACCAAGAACGTGTGCAAATATTGACTTTGTCTCCTTTTACCATTGAAAGAACTACTAATGAATTTCAAACATCAAATTATCTTGTGAAGAAAAGTCGTGCAGTGAAGAAAGAAAACGGGATTCTAGGGCTATGTGATAGAAAGCAAGGGAAAGCTCTGCCAAATGAATTAAAGGAGGAAATTTTGCAATTTTATGAAAGTGATGAGAACAGTAGAATGTGTCCAGGAAAGAAGGATACAGTGAGTATTAGAAACAAAGATGGTGACAAGATTAAGCATCAAAAACGTCTAGTCCTCTCGAATTTATGTGAACTTTATGCTACATGGAAAGAGGCCAATCCATCCAAGAAAGTGAGATTCTCCACATTCGCTGCTCAACGTCCTAAATATTGTGTCCTTGCCGGTTCTACAGGAACACATGCTGTCTATGTTTGTAAATATCACCAAAACCCTAAACTGATGGCTGAGGCATGTCTCAAATCATCAGTTCATGATTTCATGAAGGTATGTGTTTGTTCTATCGAAAGTGAGAAGTGTATGATGGGACATTGCAAGGATTGTCCAGGTCGCGAGGGTTTGATTGAGCATATGAACAACTGTGAGGAGCTTTCTGCACTTGAGGATGTTAGTTACCTTCAATGGGTTAGCACTGACAGAGTCAAATTAGTTACCATTCAAGTCGACATAATCTTACTCGACATAGCCTGACAGCCAAAGCACGAAATATGTACATGAAGGAGCTGAAAGCCAATATGAAACCACTGGACATAATCTTGCAAGGTGAGTTTGCAGAAAAGTTTTCCTATGTAGTTCAAGACGAAATTCAAAGTTTCCACTGGGAAAACAAGCAAGCCACCCTACATCCTTTTGTGGCATATCATAGGCTAGCAGATGGAACCCTTGAACATTGTAACATTTGTGTAGTGAGTGACACCAAAGAGCATACAACAGTAACTGTGTATGCCTTCTTGAGTTATGTTATTCCATATCTTCGGTTTCCTGAGAAAAAGATACATTATTTCACTGATGGCTGTGCTGGACAGTATAAAAATAAGAACAACTTTATTAACCTGTGCCATCATGAAGAGGACTTTGGATTGGAGGGTGAGTGGAATTTCTTTGCGACAAGCCATGGAAAAAGTGCCTGCGATAAAATTGGTGGAACAGTGAAAAGATTGCTGACAAAGGCTAGTTTGCAGCGTCCCTAACTCTTACATGTTCTGGCAAACATGTGAGAGATTAAATTTTTGGGGCCACAATGTCAAGGTCACGTGATCCACAGGGTCAAATTTAGGTCGTAGGAAAGGTTTAAAGGTCAATACAGTTAGATACTTCCCAATCTGAACAATAATGGCACAGTTAGATTCTCTGACCAATTACTTTCTAAAAATATAAATTTTATGAAAATTGGCCAAATAGATCCTGAGATACAAGGACTTGAAGTTAGGCGACCACGCCCCTTTTAGCGAAAAACGAAAATATTTGGCGCGGTGTAATTAAACCACTCGTCCGATTTGTCTAAAATTTGAGAATTGATGCTGTGGGATTCAAATCTACATGTACACCAAGTTTTATCAAAATCTGAGAGGGTGTGGTGTAATCCATTGGGTGATTTGACATGGAATGACCCTATACTTCTTACTTCTTTAATACTTATGTTCGACTGCTCCTTCAGCAGCAGTTGCATTTTTTGTCTAATTCTTTGACCAATGTCGTCAGTTTGTCTAATCTTTTTATGACTTTTCAAACCATGGTGTCTACAAGAAACACTACATAAAGCAAACAGCTAAAGAAAAGGGGAAAAAATCTTACATTTTTCTTCGTAAGTAGTTTATCTGCTGCACTTCCCATTGAGAACTGTTACCAGTAGAAATATAAGATTATAACTGGCAGTAATGAAGGGCATAAATTGAATTCTACTGACCTCTGATGAATACTTGAAGGAGCTTGTATTGCCATCTATTTCCTCTTCCATTTCATCCTCAGTGTATGTTTTAAGCTACGTAATCACATCTATAAAATTGTAGCCATACTGTACAACATATTATGTACCATCTTGGAGGGTGGAGGTGATCCATCTTTTTCACTTTCACTTTCACTGTCTTCAATATAGCACTGTCTTGGCTTCTCCTTCCGTTCAGCCTCATCTTTAGTATCTTAAAAGAAATTTAATTTTAGTAAATGCAACACATACCAGTATACATATAGTTACATACCAAATATATTTTGTATTTGTACAGTGTACGGCCGCCCTTCCCAAGTAAAAATTCCATACAAGATCTAGCAAGATCAAGTACCTTTTAGTAAGATTATGCAAGACAAGATGTGTCCTATACTTTCTTGTGTGCATGATTTTGCAAGATCACTCAAGATATTACAAGCAAGTTTATTCTTGTGAGTTCTTATTCTTTAACTACAAGATAAATCTTGCATGATATTGCATGATCTTGTTGTTTTTTTTAGTTAAGATTAATCTCGCACTTTCTTGTCAAAATCGTACAAGCAAGATCTTCGATTTTCTTACAGGAATTACTACATAGGACTGATCTTGTAAAATCAATGCAAGATGGTTCAAGATTATATTCAAATTAGTGGCCCTCCACTAATTCAATTATGACTACATCACCTTCACACCTCCCAAGTATGACTCACTAATTATGACTACACCTTCACACCTCCCAAGTAGCTCACATGTCACAGAAATTGTCCAACACCAACTAACATTCCCAGGGGCTGTGCCCCACCACACAATGATCTCATGTTCTGTATCATCTGTTTATACAAAGTTCCTTGTTCAGTCCCTCATTCAGTTCAGTAACCACTAGAAGGCTCCAAAATATTATGGTTTTGTTCTACTGAAATAAATTCTCTGAAACTTGCTACACCTGGCTAGCTATCAGGGTAGCTAGTTCTATTAAATAGTCTAGCTGCCTGTAATATCGCCGTTTTTTATTTTCGCTATAATAATTGTATTGGGCGCGCAAATAAAAAAATTTCGTGGGTATCGCCGATCACTGTATGATACTTTTAGCAGCAGTGATCTTACAAAGTAACTACCAAGTGATCAAACCTCTACACTTCTTATATCTTGTAAGAAGGGTCATGTGTGAGTGTACATATAATATCTTCGATACTAGTCTTGCAAGTAATTGCTGTGTGATCCTACCTGATATGGTTCCAAAATCATGTATGATCTTGCATGAAAGACCGTCCAGGAATAATCATGCATTATCATTCCTGTAAGATCTCAAACATTTTAACAACCATGATCTTGCTAAATAATCCATGTGTGATCATACCTGATATGGTTCCAAAATCATGTGTGATCTTGCTTGCATGATCTTAAGGGAATAATCATGCATGATCATTCCTGTAAGATCTTGAACTAATTGCCAACCATGATCTTGCTAACTAATCCATGCATGGTCACACCTGATATGGTTCCAAAATATTTAGTGATCTTGCGAGTGTGATCTTGCAAGATCACTAACATTTTTTTTGTAAGATCTTGCAAGAATTTTTTCTTGGGTTTGCACCTCCAGATTACCTCACCGCCAACCTTCAAGTCATCCGTGCTGACGTAATCATACAATTCGTTTCCAATTGTTTGGAATGACACACGTTTGTCCTATTGTCTTGGCTAGACAAAACCCTACACACCACTCTAGAAATATAAGATACCTTTAATAGCTGTTCAAAAAGGTGTTCAGTTACTTAGAAATTGATGTCATTACGTTAAACATTTATATAATAAAAGGGCAAGTAGAGTGCAAAAAGGGTAAAAATCATTTCTTTTGTAGCAAAAATTCTTTTCAGCAACTTGGCCTTAAATACTACCATAATTATAACTACCAAGTGTAAGCTTCAGAGAATGACCATCCTCAACTCATTCAGTCTGTTAGAATGAGACAAGCTCTGCCTCTTCTCAACGATAGACTGGACAAAAACGAGAATTCTCAAACAGTGGACTTTCTCAACAGAGTTACTGGAAAGGTAGATAGGAGATCTGATGTTTTGGGGAAGTAACAAACAAAAATCTCTGTAGATAAAATAAAGGCTGTGCAGGAAGCAGGTTTTCCATTGAAAACCACATAGTTCCAGTTTTCCCTAGGTACAGGCAAGATGGTGTAACTTATTCAGTAGCAAGCAAGCACAACTCTAGAAATAGCTCAATTTGTAAATTTTATAGACCAGTATGCGGTAAAGAAGAATGGTTTGCGTCTATTCAGAAGTTTTGCTTAGTCAATGGTAATCCGATTGTCATTGTGTCTATTTTTGACAATACTGATGAAGAGGTACTGGCAATGCCACAGTCACAACATTGACATTCACTAAGTGAAGATGATTACAAGGCAGCTAAATTGTTCAATTTGTTTGGCTTTAAGGTGAAAAAGCCATCTTTATCTAATAAATTAATAGCAATTTCACCAACAGACTTGGTTGAGAAGTGTGTCCACATTCCAGTTAAATGTTCACCTCATGACATTATAGTAACTTTGCCTAACAAAGTTGAACACCACTAATTCAGTATCTTTTGTCTCTCCATTTTTGCCACATTTTGTTTCTATGTTACTCCAGTGGATATGTATATGTCTTTCTTTAGTCTTACAGGAATTTGTAAGATTTTACACATAACAAAACTTATATAATATTAACCAGTTCTTGTAAGAACTTGCAGGAATTTATAAGGTATACTAGTGATGTGCTTGAGCACAAATGGCGAGCGAGCCTAAAGACTATACTATTTTTATATGGATGATTTTGACTTCTAACACTGAAGCTACTGAAAATAAGGTCCAGTTTTTTAATTTAGCATACAAGGTAAAGGGATTTCAGTGCCATAGTAACAACTCTCTGCAACTGCTTGGAAGGAAAACAAAAAAAACAAAACAATACACGTTATTTAAAAGTTTTCTTTGTGATATTCTTTAGCTAAGTAGTGGTTGTAACACACAATGCTTTGACACAACTGGACATGCACCTACACAGACTTACCTTCGCAGTAGTCTAGTGGACAATGTATTTTCAAGTAAATACTGTTGCGCACCGCTTATAACCATGACAAAGAGCGCATTGACTTACCACCGCCACTAACTCGAATAGAAATGGAAGTCCCTTAAGTTTTCAAGTTTTAACTGCACCCGCAAAAGAATTCAAAACGGTAAACAATTCAATTTCTAGGGTGATACGGGTACTGACCGATAAACCAGAGGATTCTGTTTGGTGCAATTTGGGACGGGGTCGACCACATAACTAACACAAAAACGCGAGGGTCAAAGTACAAAATGACATACATACGTCCATACATATATACAAATAAATAAATAAATAAATAAACAAACATCCCCGATTTTCGATTGTGTTACCCCTGTAAGTGTCTCGCTCGCTACGCTCGCTCGCCAATTACATGATTTATTTCTTAACAAAACTTACAGAATCTTAATCAGTTCTTGTAAGAACTTGCAGGAATTTATAAGGTATATTACATGATTTATTTCTACAAAACTTTCAGAATCTTAATCAGTTCTTGTAAGAACTTGCAGGAATTTATAAGGTATTACATGATTTATGTCTTAACAAAACTTATAGGATCTTAAACAGTTCTTGCAAGATCTTGTTAGTACAAATAGAATCTTGTCCATTCTTATAGGATAGATCTTACAGGATTTTTTTGCTGGGCTGTCATGTGCTTGTTATGGTACTGTACATGTATTATGCTAAATATAAGTATGTGTGTGTGTGTGTGTAACATGTATGTATAATTTGTTGCTAAGTATTGGTACCTGTCTTGTTTGCGTAATGGAAACTTTCAACTTCCAATATATTACTGAGTGGAAGGTGACTAAACCAGTAGCCAATTATTTTACTTGACAACCACCTTTAAAATAGATGCAGGGCTACTATTAGTGAACTCCTGCAGCTGCTTTATTGACTAAGTGATAATGTTGCACTTTGTGCTTAATAATTTCCTCCTCCTAGCTGACCCTTACAATACGTGAACACATCCAAGACTACCAATTCCTTTGTCCCTCTTAGTCCAATTTTACACATTTTGTTACTTCAGCAGAACCAGCCCGTGAGGTGGTGGGTGTGGTCAGTGAGTGACAGGATGTTCGTACATGATCATGTGGAGAATATTGTTTCTGTTTCTTTCTCAAAGTCATGTTTCAAACGGGAGCTACAATAGAGCATTTAATTACATTCTTAATGTGGGGAGACTTAAATTGTATTGTTGGTTTTCTCCATTGCCTGTCGCATAGAACAAAGTTAGATTCATTCATATTCAGATGGTCATCAGCACATTTGAATTTCTAGCATTATTCGACTAATTGAAACAGAAATTGTGACTCCTGCAAAATATAGTATATGCTGAAAGTGCAAAAAGGGAAGAAAAAAAGAAGAAAAAAAGCGACCACCACAACAAAATAGTATGTACCGTCAGGCCGTGTATCAGTGGTAGAGTGTAATAGTATGATATGACATGAGAGATGCAATAGAAAGCCAGGTTTGGGGGGGGAGGGAGGGAGGAAGAAACATAGCCAAGAGGGAGTAGAATAGTTAAATGAATTATTTCATTGTAGTTCTCTTGTCTAATTGAATTTTTTTTTTTTAGAATAAAAGTTTTTTTCCCTTGAGTATGATCCATCATATACTTTAATCACATGATGAGACTTAGTTGTTGTTTTGTTGTTGTTTTTGCTGGCAAGACCTGGTAAGTGCTTGAATTTATTTCCGTTAAACCTTAACCTTAGTATATATATATCTGTCTCAGAAGTGTCAACAGCTGGGGAAGGGAGTGAGGAGACGGTTGGGACACCACTATGCTTGTTCATGCTGGGAATTTAGAAGAAATACACCCCACACATGCCAAGCTGGCAAGTGTATTGTGTACTGACTCTTGTTGCCGAGTAGACATATACATACATCCATAGTAGAGCATGGCTCACTCACTAGTGCACAGGTCAGAGCCATGTCCTATTTCACACAGAATTGTGGCTATATTGAAACGTACGCACATTGTAACACTTTGCTATCTCACTAGCTTGTGCTATCTCACTAGCTTGTGCTGAAATGTCCCAATCTCCGGGACTTGTAAATTACCTAACAAACAGTTGTAAGGGGAGTGTGGGAAACAACCACTCTTCTTTGCTGTTCAAACTTTATTTGTAAACATACTTCATCAACAGAGTCAAACGTTTTTTTAGAACTATACTCAGTAGTTCTCACATTAAAAAACAGATATTACAGATGCATTGTTGCTTTAGTTTCTATGTGCAGTTACTAAGGTTGAATCAGTATAGGATGTACACGCATGTTAGTTTTTTAATTGTAGCAGAGCTAACCTACATACTATACCCGATATGAAACTAAATGGTTGCTATGCTAGCCTGGTACTACCGCAATGTACTTAGCCAGATAGCATGCAGGTCCATTTGAGCTCAAGTTGAGATGATGATGATTATTATTATCATTATTATTATTATAATATCATATTATTATTGTTGTTGTTGTTATTACTATTATTATTAATCTGTATGTGTGTGTGTAGATGTTGATGTTTGGCAGTGCCAATGTGGCAGAAGAAGTGTGCCATCTCAATAGATGGGATAAATGTTCCTTGCCCATTAATGCATTGGAAACAGCCCTGGAGCTAAGACAGTTGGATACTCTGGCATTCTTTCTCAGGAGCAGAGACAGTGGTATGGCATCAGTTATTAAGTTGCTTAATTTATATTTGGATTGCATGAAAGCTCTGGTACATAATTTACAATACTATCACTACATGCATCCCAAGTTCATTTAGGAGGAACAGAAAATTGAAAGCTTACTAGTCTGAACAACTGGTTTCACTTTGGTCCATCGATAGTAGTACTCTGAACTCCAAGTGTCCACAAGCTGATAGTAGCCACAGATACACGACACTCACATGATGAAGTCATAGTATATAGACCTTATGTCCTTCGCAATGGGTGTGAAATGTTAAACATATACAGTTGTTTGTTGCCATAGAAATGTATTTGTCTGCAAGTTTAGAATGCATGTATGTATGTATGTATGTATGTATACATATAAGTCAGGTGGTGATTTGTTACCTAAAGAATTAGTCGCTGTTGCAAACATCTTTATCCTTTCTTAGTGAGGGTGTCGGAGTACTTGGTATTTTGTTCTTGACAAGGGTGGATAGCCGGCCAACAAATTGAAGTGGGTGTGGCTTGCCCAGCCAAAACCTAGGTGTGAGTCAGTGTACTCATGGCTGGCATCTGGAGTACATACAGTATTCCTCTTCTTCCATCTCTGCTGGCTGGCTTAGTTTGATGTGTGTTCCAATTAGTAGTAGTACAAGGATGGGATTAGGTTTTGACGTCAATGATCACATTTTTATGGACAGTAATGTAGTAGTACAAGGAAGTGGAGAAAGATATTGGGCAATTGGTATTAGTGAGCATGCTCAGTAGACTTCATAGAGATCTCATTGCATGTTCGTGGGACATTTCGGTACTCCAGATATTTATGGAAAAAAATTTAAATTAAAAAAAAAAGTCTGTGAAAGAATACATGTAATGAATTAAAGAAGGCTGAGAAAGTAATTGTGAAGTAATAAATTAGCAGAGTAAACAATTTTCACGGGTAAAATAATCGTTTAAAAATTCCGTTGGTCTGCTGAGAGTTCAGTGGTTGACCATTGGTTGTCGCAGCTCTGTGGTAGAGCACTTTGCATCAAGCAAGTGGTAAGTTTAATCCCCTGTGATAGTTTAACTTTTAATTCTGTATTGTTAAAACAAAAAAACCAGTGAAAAAGAAAGAATAATAAAGGAAGGGTGAGGAAAAAAATAGTGAAAAAAAATTATGACCCTTTTAGGAAACATTTCTTCCTTCCACTCTGAAAATTGGGGATATTTACCCAAAATTTCATGGAATACTTATATGTATATAATATTGTGGTAACACTTGCATCTTTTCAACCTATTCTAGTTGCTAAGCTACTGTAAACATTGCAGTAACAATAACAAAAGCATCACTGTAAGTAACTACCTTCTGTTCCTAAGTCACTGTATTTGTTCTTCTATACCTTATACCTGCAAGTACAAGCACAGAAAGTGAATTTTTATAGAGTTGACACATTTATATTTTCTGTTTGATTTTTTCATAAATAAGTTGCACACTGTATTAAAAGTGTTGGTGATATTAAGCGATAGAAATTGAGATGATAGATAAATTCACACGGACATGGAAATGGTCATCATATTTTTGGATTCAGACTTATCGTTAGATTTTTTCCGGTAGGTTGACGTTGCCTTCCACACTATGATGACTACCACTGCACTGACCAGTGCTACTAAAACCAGTCCTAGAATAGTACCCACAGGGATGCCAATGGATATCCTGTTCTGTTCCAGTCCAGGTGGTCTAGATCCAGTAGTAGTATACTGCGTTGTTGTTGTTGTTGTTGTTGTTGTGGCATCTTCGGGTGTAGTGGAAGTGGTGGGTGTAATGGGTTCTGTGATGGTGTCTACAAGTAGATACATGAGCAACGACAGACAGAAATGTAAAAACACTCTGAGGACTATGTTATAACTACATCTATTGTATGCGCTATCAGATTGGCTCATGTACTATTAACATTGTACACAAGTGATAATTACTTTAATACTGAGTCATAAGGACTGGCATACACGGTGAGCAATATTTTAAAGGATGCACTGTGTGCGTAGTTATAGTGATTCATTGTGCGTTTATGGTGAGGTGGTTAGTCTTCATATTGTGACCTTATTACTATAAAAGTGTGGAATGTAGTGATTTCAGACTGTCCCAGCAGCCTAATCAGCACCCGCTGTGTCTGTCTCTGGAGGTTCTCTCACTTACCATTAGTGCAGAACTTAATTTCTGTCAGGGCTAAATTGTAGTTTTTAGCAGGTAAAATGCACAAAAGTAGAGCACTTGAAGTTCCATCCAAGTTAGTTTCTTTCTCTTGTAGTCCTGAGGTAGGACTGTTGTGTGGAGTTAATAAATCCAAAGACTTGACAATGTTGTTGCCACTGGTTGTCCCGGTTGTGCATTCTGGGAGTTCACCTTCAGCTTCTCCTAGGAAACGTAGCTTGGGCAATGCCAAGTCAGGGTCTGTGTTCACATAGAAGAAGACTTGTACCTTGGTGAAGTTGATTCTCTGGCTGAAGTTGAACTCAATCTGACCTCCTGCAGCGTTCCACCGCAAATAGTCACTCCTTGTGGCATCTGAGTAGTTTGAAGGACCCTTGAGGCCATTGGTTATGGAAGACTGAGAGCATGTGTAGAACATTTGCTCTGCAATCTGACTGGATGTGCAGGTGGGGGTGGAGAGAGCAGGCTCATAGAGGGACCCTATTCTGTACCTGGAGGTTGTAGGAATGACTCCACAATTTTCTGATTGTACTACATCTTCAAATACACTAAAAAGTAGTAGCAATAGCAAATGAAAGTCCTTGAGCTTTCTCTGAGCCATGAGCTGCAAACAGCTGATGGACTGACTGACTGACTGGCTTCCTGTCTGACTCATATCCTTCCCTTTTATATGATCTTGTAAAAGGATGTCACATGTGTAGTAGACTACTTAATGAGGAAATAGTGTAGTATATTTGTGGTATGTTGCCCAACATTTCTAACGAAAATTGCCTAAAAAGAAGGTCAGAGTTGGCAAGCCCTTGTTTTTCTGTCAAGTGTTACAAGGATTCTTGTGAATCGAACGGAAACATGAACAAGATCAGCTGTTTAAATATACCATTTAGTTACTGTACTACTTCTGAATGGTTATTTGAATTAACAGTCTTGAGGAGAAAATATATCTACTTGAAACTTCAGTTTAATTAGTAGTTGAAAATAGCATTAGTGATCTCGGTGTGCGGTGTATATTTATACAGATCATTGCACATGCATGCCATGCAGAATTACAGCTGCATTTTGTGGATGCCAAAAAGCATTTGGGTTCACTCCTCACTGCAGCTTCGGCTTCAGCCAGAGGATCCAGTTTTTAAAATTTGCCAGGAAAATTACTGAAAATAAAGTTCAGGAGAACGGGTATAGTTGCCAAACTTACCAGAACAAACAACTGGGACAAACCACACCCACAAACCTGCCTAAAGAATTTTTTTTTGTAACAATACAGAGGCGGTGCATGACTTTTTTTTTTTCAAAAAGGCCGTGTGAAATCAAAACTGTAAATTTGTATTACTATGAGAAGTTACTATACCAAACTCTTAATCACTGAGGATGACTCCCTAATATACTTAAGTACTACAAGAAGTTTCTAAATTTAGATTATGTCACAATTAGCTATTTTAACAGAGTAAATTGTATTGCATTAAACCTGGGCATGCGCGAATGCTAAGGGAAAAGATTTAAAACCAAGAGAATTCTATAACCTGGGCTAGGAGAATTACAGATATAACCTGAAACATTTGGTCCAACAGGATTGGTTGGCAACTAGCTAGGATATTGGTTTGATTGTGACTGGACATACTTTCTTATTTATACACGTATGGTGTGAGCAACCTCATTTTTGCCCCACCTCTGCTGTACCTGGTGGGTGGGTGGGGATAGCTAGCTAGGTGCTTTCAGACATAAGCACCTGGAATTTGTTTAGTTTGTGAGCCAACAATCTGTGAGACACACTGTGTAAGACTGCATTGCTTTTCAATCAGGGTTGTATGGGGAGTGTACATGTAGTTGAACCAGTTCAACTTCTAGCAAAGTGTAGTGGATCATAAGAACCCATAAAAATTACAGAATATTTTGGTACCTTCAAAAGGCAAGTCCACTTTGACTTCAACATGCTGCTAAATTTCTAATTCTGTGTGGTGCTAAGCACTAGTTTTGGGCTCAGGAAACAAGAGGTGAGAAACTAAAAAATATGCTATAAAGGTGTTGAGCTCAAACCACTATTTTGTTTTTTTTAGTCTGTTAAAATTTGTATTGTATTTATTGAAATGCAATATTAACAATTCCTTGCAATATGTAGCAACTACATACAGTCTTAAAGTCTGACCTACAGTACCTAACTATAAAATGTCAGGAGAAAAGGGTCCCGGTGTCCATGTCTCAGTGATATAAATTCTCAGAAAACTTACTTGCATTCATCCTTGTCTCTTTGAAGGACCTGAGAAAATTAAGGATGTTTGAATTGGCTAATCAATTTGCTCAAAAAGCTGAGTTTTAACACTGGTAACATCAAACCACCAAATTAGAAATTAATAGGCAAGAGCACACACATACATACTTTAATGAAAATTGGGCATAAAGGTGTGCAGGCAGGACTGTTTTAATATACTGTAAATGTTCTGATACTGCCAACTTTTCCTTTTGTTACAAGAAAAATGGTTGCTATTTGCCAGATGGCATACAGCTATGAAACACGGCTTGCTACAATAACCACAAGTTGTATCAAACTTAACCTATTGGTTCATGTCATCCCTGAAATAAAATTGTCAGGTATTTGCACTCATAAAAACTTTTTCTTCTTCACATATTATGTTTCTATAAATATTAGCCTTACTGAACCAAGTTAATTATGGAGATGATACAAGTCTTACGCTAGTAACATAGAATATTTGTGTGATGTCTTAGTTCTGTACAGCACCCATCATCAAATGGAATGTAAATACATTTAATTTTATTCCTATTGAAATTCAACCTGATGATGGGTGCAGTCGTATTGGATGTTGTGCACTAGTATAATTACTAGTGGTGTGCTTCAGCACTATTGGCTCATGAAATATCCCGGCTAGCAATGTAAGCACTACTGGTAATATATTGGTGTATATCTTCACTTTGGTGCATTGTAATTATTGAGGTGGAAAGGATGCTGGTTTAAGTTAGTTATTGCTGAGCTAATTATCACTATGGCGCAGGAAGAAACAGTGCATTTAAGTTGCTCGTTATTTTTATCAAATTTGCTTTTGCCAGGTCACTATACACAAGAATGATTTGCTAATCTTGTTAGTCGTGCTAGTGCAGCAGAGCTAAGCAGACATGTTTCAGTGAAAGTCTTCATGTTTATTGGCGAGCGAGACTATATTAGGAATGAATTGAAGAATCAGGAGTATATTGCAATATATGTTGGGTGGTTGGTTGTTGTTTTTTTCTGCATTTTTTATGTTTAGTTAGTGGTTGGTAAAACATTGAAGACCCCTTTCCAGATTAATTTAAAGATTCGGATGGGAGGGGGGTGGAGGGTGGACTTTAGTGGCTGAGAACTTGTTGTTTACTGGTACTAGTTAGTACAAATGACTAAATTGTGTTGAGTTTTGCTATATCAAGCGAAAATTGATTCTGTATTATGACTTGTGCTAAAACTAACTCAACTTTGTTTCCTAGAGCTCACAAAGGCTAAAGCATTAACTTTAGATATATTAGTCATTTATTCTTTTCATTGTTTTGAGTGCAGGAAGGAACAACCATTACTTTATTTTATTATTATTTTTTATTATTATTTTTTTTTTAAATTGTCCTTTTGAATAGGGTGGCTCACTTGCCATAGCATGTCACTAGAGGTAAGAGCTTGTAAGGACCTAATTCAAGTTTGAAGGCCAAACTTGCATAAAACAATTGTTTGTTGTTGCAAGAAATGCATAAACCACTGCTTCATAAGCATGAATTTACTCCTCTAAGCTAGCACAATTCTGGTTATAGTGGAAGTGAGTGTGATGATCTTTACCTGTTTCACTACCTGTGCCTACCATTGTGCCCTGGTTGCTTATTGTTGATTCTTATCATATCATTATGGTAAGGCATGTGTGGTGTTGCCAGGTCTATCTTTGCAGTCTTTCAGAGAAACAGGAACTATTTATAGATAGTGTGCTTTCTAAAATCTATAGTGCAACTAGTTAAATTGTGTTAGTAAAAATTAATTGGGTAAAGGGTTACTGCAGACATAGGCTACACTTATAGTGAATGCATAGTCTCACTTATGTTAATTAAGACAGCTATTAGCACAATTGGGTAATGGGTAAAGGGTTACTGACTTGCACCTGCAGGTAAGATTGACTTATGGAGTATGAAATGGTCTATTAAGTTATTTACCAGAACTAACTGGTGAACTAGCCTAATTGTGAGCTACTAATTATGTCAGTTGGTGTGTGGAGCTAATGGTGACTCTGGCAGTCACAGTTGAGAGTAGCAAACATATTCACACACGCGACATATATAAAGTAGGAAGGTACTTTTGTGTACCCTGAATCAAAAGAACTGCCATTTGTAGAAACTATTCAGTCACTGTGTGGATATAGAGTTGCTTGCATGTTAGTCTGTTATCTAAGCTGCCATGGAAGCTTTCTATGGAAACAAAGTGTGTATCGTTGTTGTCATACATCCAAACAAATAAATGATGCACTGTAGCGACACTCAGGAAAACTAACGCCAATTACTGTCATGGGAATAGACAAAGATGTAAAATACAAACTCTTGTTCCGAATCGAGCAAAGAGGGAAGGAAGGTAGCCATAAGGGTTTGTCTGATCCTTTTAGATAAATGTGTGTTAGTACCAGTATGCAGTGCCTTCGACTATTATGTCACAAGTTTACATCACTAGCAGAGGCATTTCAGCATAGCTATTGCTGTTACCTTAGTAACTAGAATATAATTTGTGACATAGAAATACGTGCAAGTCTTTTTAGACTGGACTTTTTTTTTTATACCTATTACAGTAATTTCAGGCATTTTAGTTTCACACTTTTAAATTTTCACAGCCATTGTGCCCAGGTTGCTTCTTGTTGATTCCTATCATATCATTATGGTAAGGCATATGTGGTGTTGCCAGGAACTATTTATAGATAGTGTGCTTTCTAAAATCTATAGTGCAACTAGTATTAAATTGTTAGTGAAAGGTTTTAATAGTTAATTGTAAAGGGTTACTGCAGACACACCTGTATTCAAGGTACAGACTCTGTCAGAATCCTAGGACCACAGAGAATCCGTGTCCTGCTAAAACTTAATCTTTTTTCTCGGCTGGAACAGTGTAAATCTAAGGAGGAAAATGCAAGTGGTATGATAAACCACAACAATTTTTAAAAGGAACCCCCCCCCCCCCCCATTAGCTAGAAAGCCAGCTCCTGGAGTTGTAAAAGGCGCAGGTCAGCAGCTACCTGATAGAATATCTGTTTTCATAAAGATTTGAATGGAGTGGGCTGGGCAGGAAGAGCTCAGTGGACTACTCAGTATTGTAGCAAGCCAGAGGCGACTGTGTTCAAGTTTCTGCTTCTTCGAACATTATTATACACTTTCATTCACAGTCCTCTCAATACTTTATTAAAACAAGTAATGCCACACTGTACCCATTGTTAATTACTCAAGCATAACATAACAGGAGAAGACGAAGAGTTTTATGATGAAGAGAGGCTACTCTTTTAAAACTTGGCAGGTTTTTTTTTTTTCTTTTTTTTCCCTTTCTTTTATGTATTGGTTACATTAATGTACGTATGGAAAGTATGAAAAGGAAGGAGGAAGGCTATAGCAGTACTTGTAGCTCTGTAATTACTACATTGGGTATTTACAAAATCTCAAGATTTTCTGCTAACGGTCTTTTGTTTTTGCCTCTGTTCTGATTTTGTATTAACTGCACTAATCTTATATCATGGGTAAACCCCTTGTAGCAAATTTTTATTTTTAAGTACACAGTTGTCATGACGTTGCACTGAACTCACTAGCCAGACATCACTGCACCTGTTCTCCTCAGACATATTTGTGGACGGATTAAGACTTCTTGTCAACTAACCACATACACACACAACTCTCCACACCAACCCGCTACGATGGCAGAACTGAGGATAAAGGTCAGTCATATTTAATTATAGTATAATAGGTCTAGCTTAAACATGGAGGTCGAGTTTATAATTCATTGCTGCTCTCCGTACACGAAATCTGTGGCCTCGTTTGCCAGATTCTGAACTACTTCCGTGGGTCTATGTATATAAAAAAAAGGAGAATCCCCGGCAACTAATTATACAGGCATTGTAGCATGTTACGGTTACATGTGGTTTTCATGATAATGAATGTGCTAGTTCTCTAGAGACACTCTATGTAGGAGAGAATGCTATAAAGTGATTGCAATTGACACTGTTAAGATGATAATGTCTATTATCACCTTACAAAGAGTTGCACCAGTTTGGCGTGTTTCATGAGCTGAAGCTGGAGGAACTACATTAACTCAATAAACAGTCCTTGCAAAGTGATAAAGAAGAGGTGCATTGTTAGTCTTGAAGTGTTAGCAGTTCTAGCAGCAGGTAGTTCACTCATTTGAATATTGCTTTTGCTATTTTTACCAACCGCACATGTGAGAATCTATATGTGTACACACACTAAATTATAAAACTATTTTTATTGTGTCCTGAACTGTGTCCCATAATTGTTGCCCTATAATAAAGAATCAGTGTTATCCCATAGCACTTGTGTTATTTGGTTATTATGTTGGGCTATTTCATTATCTCAGGTTATCATGTTGTTTGTTGTGTTTAGGATATGCACAACACACATGCGCTTGTGCCTGCAGCACCTGTGTAGTAGCTAGCCTGTAGTTGAGGGGTGGGGCTGCTCCAACCTGTGTAAACACTAAGTCAACAAACTCGTGATTTTCTGATGTATCAAATAAATAAATGTAGTTGTACATATATAGAACTAGTACTACCTCAGCTTACTGGGGGGACAGGTTTGATATCACCATACATGGGGAATTCAAGTTGTAGTAACTTGGTGAAGCCTAAATGAAGTATTTGTAGTGACTCCCACAAGACAGACTCTGTTGTGGTGGCACTCCCTGTTCTTAGCGACGGAATACCCCACGATCTGTCTGTTAGGACTGACTCTGAAATAAGATTATTAACCATCAGCTTCACGGAGCTGGTAAGGAAGTGTGAGTGTGTGGGTGGGGGAAAGCATGGGTTGAGGGAGGGAAGCACTACGACGTGGAATATGATCTATTCCATTGGACTCAGTTTCACATGGTGCACTTGTTTAGCCAGAAAGTAATTTTTTCTCACAGTTCTGAATTCACATCGTTCAACGAGCCGTTGTAAGGTTGCTATGATACAGTGTTAATCTCTGGTGGCATTGTTTTTTTCTGCATTGCATTGACGGTTCAAAGTCACTCCAATGACATCACACTAAACAGGAAGTTTGTGTCTCCATGCATACATAGTTAACACCCTGAGGCTGCTCCATGAAATTCATATTTCGTTGATTCCCTTCCTGTCATGAATAACTTGTGATGGAACAGAAAAGGTAAGATGTCATCATATGCAGTCATTCCATAGTAGATGGCAGGAGCAACAAGCATTGCTGAGTCAGCACAAATTTTACATCGTATCGGCAAACACATGTACCCTTTAAACTTATTAACCGTGGAATTAACTTATCTGCTCCATTGTTTGTGATAATATTCTTCCAATCGTCTAATAGATCTTTAGTTTGTTCCAGACAGGACGTGACGAGCACTGAATTTGCTGTAAGCAAGAGCAGTACCAGGTTGTGAGAGTATGTACGGTGCAATAATGTGGGACTAGTACCACACTAAATAATATTGTAGTACTAGTACTACTTGTATCAGTATTATATTGTGGTACTAGTACTACATATCAGTATTATTTTGTGGTACTAGTATTATATATATGGTACTACATATACCAATTTAATATAATATTAGTATTGCATGTGTCAATGTAATAATTCTGGTTACCATGTTATGTTACCAGTACTACATATGGCAGTGTGGTCCTAGTACAGTGTAATATTGTGGTACTGGTACCACATGTTGGTACGTGATTGTTAATCTGTGGTGGTAGTTGTCTGGAGGTATGAATTAGATGTTGGATGACAACATAGCCAGACATATTGGTAAGCATCACTGAATTAAGTCTCCATTTTCTCAGGACTTGAAGACATAAACAGAGTATATTTCTGATGAGGTGACAAACACATCACCAGCTTTTGGACACCAATTTGTTGGTTTTTCCATATTTCTACATGCATGTGTGATATTGTGTTCATTGGAGTCTAGTTTTTAAGAAATTAGTCAAGCATCATTGTCCTGAGGATATGAACGTAATGGGACTGTCCTCAGGCTATGCAACATGTACATTACGGGTGTACGGCAGCTATGGAGGTAGAGGTTGAGTGGTGGGAGTGTTAGACAGGAGATTGTTAACCCTGTAAGTCCAGAAAGCCATGTTTGGGTCAGTACAGGATTTTGAGCATTAATTAGTGTTGATTTATTTAATTATGGAAGATTAGTGACTGGTAAAGGTTGTAGACATTAAAATCGACACCTGGTAATGTATTGTATGTGCAGCTTATAATGCAGCTGCTTGTTTTATTATTAGGATACCTTGTGATGGCGGATGTTCAATGAGGTCATATTTGTTGTTGTAGTTGTGTAATTGGATTATATCACCTTCAACATGTATCATAAGATTGGATAGTTCTTTAGTCTAAAGGTTGTGTTGATTTAAGCTGACGTTGCTTATCTCACAACGGATCCTTACTTGTACTAAAACTACAACAACCAATATGGTGCATGCATATAGCAGTCTAAGCCATAACTAAACAGTTGGGAACAAGTTCAAAAGAGTTCGGAGAGATGTACTTCTCGTGTATCTTGTGTAGTAGATGTTGTCACTGTTGGTCAATTTCTGTTTGGAAAATCAGAATTTAGGAACATTCAGTAAAACTATGAAGTCTTTAAAGTGCTATTTGAAGATATAAAAAGTGGAGTGCTGCACATATATAGCTTTGTGGTCGATATAACACCTGCTCATGTGATATGATATACTTCATAATGGATATGCTGGTTGATGAGTTGAATGAGTGACAAAGAAACACACACACAATGATAAAACTGCCTCTAGTTGTCTATCTCAGAAGTAGTAAGATAGACAGTGATATCAGAAAAGTGATTATTGATGTTTTGAGTTGTTTTTGTCCACTGGTTCCACTTTGGGGCTCCACTGAACTGTCACTCATTCCTTCACTTCTTTGAGTTGTAGATTTTACTGTCATCTCAGCCACCGTTCCTTTGTTGGTTGGAGAAGGTGGAGAAGACACAAAAGCTGTTGAGGGATTGGTCACAGATTCTATAAGTGGAAAACAAAGCTAATAAATGTATTGCTATACAGCATCAAACAACAGTATCTAGAAATAATGTGTTGAATAATGTGTTTCCTTTGAAGGGTTGGACTACTTCCAAGATCATGAATAACACTCTCTCCTTCAACTCACATCAAAAGGAAGCCATCTTGGCTATGTTTGTATTTAGAATTGTAGTATACTGAGCATTGAAAGTTTTTTTGTTTAGTTTTTGTTACTATTGGACAGCATAGTTTCACATGCTTATTTAAGTGCATACTTCATTCCCTACTAGTGCATTCATTGATCACTTACCCACAGTGCAGAAGGTTATTTCACTCGTGACAAAATGAAAAAATTTGTCGTTGAAGACAACCAGCACTACTTTGCTAGCTGGTGCTCTAGTGTCCCTGAGTGCAATGGTGACGTTGTAGAGGCCAGGAGTGACTAATTCTATGTCTGCTAACGGTTCAAGATCAGTGGGAGTTCTTTCTCTAGGAAGAGTGTCTGCAATATGGCTGAGGTTGAAGGAGTTGTCTAATTCTACCAGCTTAAGTTTTGGTCGTGAAGCATACTGACTTCTGTCCAAGTAGTAGTGAAGAATGACAGAAGTAAGAGTCACAGATCTTGAAAACTCGAACAGCATCCTTCCTCCTGCCTTGGTCCAGTTGTAGTAATGTCTCGAGTCTTGTAGGCTCAAAGTTTGTGGTCCTAAGTCTTGGTCTCTGACTCTGCCTTCTTCATTGCAGATATAGTATGTGCGGCCATTGATTTCTTGAGTGCTGCAAGTTTCAGAGTCAGTGTTGGAATTCTCTATTTGAGTTCTGTCATAGGCATACTGTGTAGGTCTGAATACATTGCAATCTAAAAATAAACAGAACAAATTAGTGAGTGAGCAGTCATGATACTCCCTCCTACTGCTAGTCCAACACAGACTACTCTCCAGCCATGAGAGCTAGCTATGTATGTGCGGCTAACTAGCTGTTAATCTCTGCTCACCTTGTTCCTGACTTGTGGCTGTCATTAGGAGGACCAGCAGAGTGCAGTAGATCACTCTGTGGAGCACTGCTCTAGTCTGAAGTGCTGCCATTACTCACACACTTGAACTTCTGTTTCACACTTATTAACACTTCTAAGCCACCACCTGATTGTGCATGGTATATAAATGCAGCATGGACAGGAAGTGAGACAGGAAGTGTTTGACTGACAACACTAGCTCTGTGTGTAGTGGTGGGATGAGGAAGGAGGAAGTGGGCAGCTGCTGAATGGAGGTCATATATTCATGGATGCCAATGAATTAATGATGTTTTTTTAGATGAAGACAAGGATTCTGACATGCCAACGCTTCCTCCTCTACCTCCTGATCAGTTGGACACAGTGATAAAGGTGCAGCTTGGAGTAACTCTTAGTAAATTATAGTTATCATTTTACCAATAACATGATGATAGTTGTATACACAAAGATGCAATAATAACAATGATAATAGTAACAACAATAACAGTAGTAGTAATAATAATAATAATAATGTTGAGGATCAGTGTGTTGTTGTTGTTGTTGTTGCAGTCATTGATAGATTCCATTCAGCGCAACTGCAAGGAGGAGCACCATTATCAGTTTGCTGGACAGCTGCTTATCATGACTCTGGAGTTTGTTATTCGTATGATAAAGACGGAAGTGCAGATGAGAGAGGGGAGTTCTGAGTCTAGGTTTCACTTGCCTGATGGTAAAGTTATGAGAGAGGGGAGTTCTGAGTCTAGGTTTCACTCGCCTGATGGTAAAGTTATGAGAGAGGGGAGTTCTGAGTCTAGGTTTCACTCGCCTGATGGTAAAGTTATGAGAGAGGGAGTTGAGCTAGGTTTCACTGCCTGATGTAAGTGATGAGAGAGGGGAGTTCTAGCTAGTTTCACTGCCTGATGGTAAAGTTATGAGAGAGGGGAGTTCTGAGTCTAGGTTTCACTTGCCTGATGATGGTAAAGTTATGAGAGAGGGGAGTTCTGAGTCTAGGTTTCACTCGCCTGATGGTAAAGTTATGAGAGAGGGGAGTTCTGAGTCTAGGTTTCACTCCCGATGGTAAAGTTATGAGAGAGGGGAGTTCTGAGTCTAGGTTTCACTCCTGATGGTAAAGTTATGAGAGAGGGGAGTTCTGAGTCTAGGTTTCACTTGCGCTGATGGTTATGAGAGTTATCTAGGTTTCAGCCTGAGGTAGAGAGGATTTCTGAGTCTAGGTTTCACTAGGTTTCACTGCCTGATGGTAAAGTTATGAGAGAGGGGAGTTCTGAGTCTAGGTTTCACTCGCCTGATGGTAAAGTTATGAGAGAGGGGAGTTCTGAGTCTAGGTTTCACTCGCCTGATGGTAAAGTTATGAGAGAGGGGAGTTCTGAGTCTAGGTTTCACTCGCCTGATGGTAAAGTTATGAGAGAGGGGAGTTCTGAGTCTAGGTTTCACTTGCCTGATGGTAAAGTTATGAGAGAGGGGAGTTCTGAGTCTAGGTTTCACTCGCCTGATGGTAAAGTTATGAGAGAGGGGAGTTCTGAGTCTAGGTTTCACTCGCCTGATGGTAAAGTTATGAGCCTCACCATTTTCTTACAACTTACTACGTTTGTATGTGTGTATGTACACACGTACGTATATCCATGTATGGTGTATTTAGGGGGGAAATCACTTTTCTTATTAAATGTATTATCTTAGACTCCTAAAGTGTTGTCACCAAATGTATCATAGGTAGAATATGCATGCACACATTGTGTGCTGGTGTATGCATAGATATTGCCTGAGTATATATTGTCTGCAATTGTTGTTGTTTTTGTTTTTTGTAATACTGTGAATCTGACTGAGTGTGTTGTCATGGTAATGTTGTTAGGTCAAAGTGAAGAAGAATCTACTCACTCCTATGTTTCCTTGAGTGACCTGACATCATATGTGCAGCAGCTGCGGAGCTTTCTCCCTAAGGCTACTATGATGCTACGTAGAGACCACCATGGCACAGAGCAGGTGGAAGAAGAAGGGTCTGGCCTTCTGGAAGAAGGCGGTAGTGAAGATTATGTGACAGAATTCTTGAGTCATGATTTAGTAGCTGATTGGAATAAACTCAGTCCCAAGGTACTGTAGTGTCAAGTTGCCATGTGAATGCATATGGGCTCTACATCATAATGCTGTCATATTAACTGTGCATGTATGCAAAATAGTGACTAATCTACGAGTATAATACATGGACTTTAAATTGTGTGTGTCCATTAGGAAGTTATTAGAGATGCCTTGTTGAGAAACTGTTTGCCATTAGCACAGTCTTACCTCATGCAAAGAAAGCCTGAAGACTCTCTACAGCCTCGAATGGTATATATATGTGTGTGTATGTATGTATGTATATATATAATGTGTGTGTGTGTATGTATATAATGCGTATGTAGGTATACATGTGTGTGTATGTATATAATGCGTATGTAGGTATACATGTGTGAGTGTGTGTAATTATATTCACGTATGTATGTTTGCATTTATGTGTATCGGTGTTTGGAATTGGTCTGTCAACGAGTTTAATTTCTTAAATGAGAAATTGTTGGTTTTACAAGTGTGTATGATGGATTCTTGTTGTTATGTGCCTGAGGTTATTAGTGAATTGGCTCAGCTCCTGTCGGAATCACATGTAGTCATTGGTTGTGTCTGTGGAGCTAATGGTGACGGTGAGAGTGTGCTGTGCTGTGCACATGGACAAAGAATGGGTAATGAAGCACAATTATGAGACTGCTAGTGCTATTGGGCCCACATCTGTCTCCAATGGGACACTTTATTAACTTGTTATGACTTACCAAGTGATAGTTTGTCTTTCTGTGTGACCTGGTGTATTTGAAGGGTTCTCGGAGCTATGGGTTTGAGATGGCTACCCAGAGAGGAGTGAGCATAGCAGAAGCCATGGATAGCCAGCAGCAAGGCCAGAGGCACATTAGTACTTCCCACACTTACCGCTTTGATGCTTCCCTACACAGTATGCAGGTCACTGGTGTGGGCTATGTTATGGAGGCTCTGCAGAGGAGAAACATCAAGCTAGCCAAATCAATTCTTTGCCACTTGGTAATTTCGTGTTAGATGCTGATGTGCTCTAAACCATGTCTTTATTTACATAATGTAATTGTTATGCTTTTTGTAAAATAAAAAATAATGTATTGTTGTCATTTCATGTTTATGTTTTTGCAAGTTGTGAGTGATCATTTTTTGTGCATGTTGTGTGTGTGTGCAATGGAAATGAATGCCATGAATTTGATCATGTCAAAGTGTTACATTCTGTGAGATCTTGAGGGATGACTCAGATCTTGACATATCTTGCATTATTTGTTGCAGGGTATGGACGTGTCCTCCAGCTTGAAGCATGTTTGTTTCTACACTCTAGATCGTGATCTCAGGGATTTCTTGGTGAGACTTTGTATTCTCCCTTTAGTCACAACTGGTAATCAGGCCTGTGTATACCGGGACAGCTGTCACAGTTCCACTGTACTTAAATTATCCATAGTGGGTTGCGGCTTGCTTTGAGTTTGGATGTTTTGTCCTAGATATGGAGGATTTGGTAGAGTGATTTCAATTCTTTGTTATGTTTCCGTCTATAGTTCAGTTTTATTAGATGCACATGATTGCACATTCTTAGTGTGCCACGCCCATGCTACAGCAAGCTGTGCCGAATGTCTGTTATACTCAGTAATATTCTATGTGTTATTTGTTTTGTTTTTTCATTACATGTTTTTAGCTCCAGGTGTGCTTATCTAACATCAGTTTATGAGTTGTGTTTATGTTGTTAAACTTACATGTATCTGTCTAAACGTAAATGTTGATTGCTACACGTTACACAGAATGTGTTTATCTTCACATGAACTCACATGGAGGATTGTATATGTAAGGACATTATCAGTGAGAGTTGTACATGTATGTGTGTGCATGTGTTTGTGTGTACTTATGCAAGTGTGTACATTGTGTGTGTGTGTGTGTGTGTGTGTGTGCAGAGGTAATGCATGTATCTATTCATTATGTATTGCAAAAATTCTCCAAAGGGAAAAAATTAAGTTTTTGCATTAAATTAATTACAGTTCTACAACTACGAAGTTTTTATAATGTAATGATGAAAATTGTGTGTGTATATAATATATATATAATATGTTACAGACCATTTTCAAACTACAAGCCCATTATAAAATGGTCTGGACCATTTTAAAACAGGCCAGCCCATTTTAAAACAGCCTGGCTCCAAACTAGCCACAAATGTTGCTGGCTGGAAATCTCTGAGATAGGGGTCAGTGTAGCGGAAGAGGCGGCCCCCTACAGGGGAAGTGCATGAGGTACAGCACAACATGCATGGCAATATGCGTGAGCTACACAGTGAAAGTCTGAAGCTAAACTCACAGCGTACGGAAAGCTTGGGGAAAGGGTTATCACAATGGAGGGCCACAGAGGCAAATCTGCCCTGGGCAAGGTGTCATTTGGCCACATGGTACTGGGCTAGGAGGCAACACATAAGTGTGCCGGGTGGGAGGTGGCACAAAATGTAGCAAACTTGTAGCCTTGGCCAACAACTAGCGGAAGCGCTAGTGGGGGCCAGCACCCCAATGGGTGTGCTAGCGAAGGCCGGCGCCCTATCTTGCATGCTGGCCTGGGCCAGCACCCCAATGGATGTGCTAGCGAAGGCCGGCACCCTATCATGCATGCTGGCCTGGGCCAGCACCCCAATGGACGTGCTAGCGAAGGCCGGTGCCCTATCATGCATGCTGGCCTGGGCCAGCACTCACCTGGCCTAGGCAGGAGGCAGAGTTAATGCCAGAATAAGGCTTGCAATAATTATATTCTGTTTGCCCCACAGGTGGGACACAACCTCAGCACTCTGCAGAGGAGCTGGCAGCAGTGGGTCTGACAGCATTTCTAGGCACAAGTTCAGGCAAACCGGAGTATCACCTCAGGCCCCCCGGCAGGCACAACCCACCCTGGTCCAGGTGAGGCTTGGCCTAGCCGCAATCCCATGGCGCCTAATGGACCGGATGAAGTCCGGGGAATACATTGATTTCATGGAGCTGCCCCCGGCCAGGGGAAAGACAAGGCCCATATCCCAGCCATCGGATGAGTCCCATCGTGGTCATCCAGGCCGCTGACCTGAACCCGGCCAAGAAACTAGTCCCAGACCTTGCGACATGGCTCCAGTGCTTTGCCATATATGCAGCGGCCATTGGGCAGGACCAGCCAGGCCGCTTGGCAGAGCTGATGGCTTTTCAGACAACAATCGCCAAAGCGAGCCAGCGCTATAAATGGCCATCATGAGTCATATATGACTCCACATTTCGTCAAGAGATGGCAGGGGTGGAGGGTCAGTCGTGGGCAAGGGTAGACCCTAGTGTGCTGTTTCACCGGTCAGGTAATCGGAGACAGCTGGTGTGGGAGCTGCAGCACCCTGTACCACATGCCCCAGGCCTGTCCTCACAGACAGAAGAAGAGGTCATGGAGTACAGCATTTGATGCTCCAAAAGAGCCAGGGAGAAGCCGAGGTGAAACTTGTAGGAGATTCAATAAACATGCCGGAGACTATCGGTATGGCAAGGAGTACGAGTACCGGCATGCATGTAGCAGCTGTGGGGACCCCATCCTGCAAGCCAGTGCAGAGCAGAAAGACCAGGCCGAGAAAGCGAACGGAGCTAGTTAGAGATCCTAGCAACAAATCTGAACTACTATTAACTCGAGGACATGGTGTCACCTACTATTATGCTAAGAATAACATGACATAGTGAGGTCAAGGTCCAATGCTAGGCCTGACTTAACTCATAGTTCACTCGTGTTTCCATTTCCCTAAATCCCCCATGTCCCCTCCCTCTTTCCAACTCATCCCTTCCCCCTCTCCCCCCCCATGGTCTCCGAGGTACAGTGACTACATTACAGTGAAAGAACTAGCACCTATAGTTATTGCAGCTATAGTCTGGTGGGAGGAGTGGGGGAACAAGTCCGTGCTTGCTCGTTGCGACAACTCAGCAGTAGTTGCAATTGTCAATGGGGGTTCATCCAGAGACCCCAGGGCAGCAAGCCTAATGTGGTGTCTCATTTTCCTGGCTGCCATATACGAGTTTAGCGTGCAGGCGACCCATGTTCGGGGAACTGATAATGTATCAGCAGATGCACTGTCACGGGATAATGTGACACTTTTCCATATTCTAAATCCACAGGCATATCCTCAGCCTACCCAATTCCAGTGGAGGCGCTCGACCTAATCCTGTTATATGAGCCAGACTGAACTGCAAGGAGCTGGACGACGCAGTGGAATTCTTCATGGCAGATGCCCTAGCGGAGTCGACCCAGAGGTCACACAGCTCAGCGAAGAGTGGACCCAGAGGTCATACAGCTCAGTGAAGAGTGGACCCAGAGGTCATACAGCTCAGTGAAGAGTGGACCCAGAGGTCATACAGCTCAGCGAAGAGTGGACCCAGAGGTCACACAGCTCAGCGAAGAGTGGACCCAGAGGTCATACAGCTCAACGAAGAGTGGACCCAGAGGTCACACAGCTCAGCGAAGAGTGGACCCAGAGGTCATACAGCTCAGCGAAGAGTGGACCCAGAGGTCATACAGCTCAGCAAAGAGACGCTATTTGTCATTCTGCAGTGCATGTGTCATGTCACCCATCCCAACCAGTCAGTCACTTTTGTGTCGCTATGTAGCATACCTGGCCAATGCCGGCCTTGCACACTCCACAATAAAATCATACCTAGCTGCAGTTAGGCTCATGCACATTTGCAAATGGCACTGGAACTAAGAGGAGTGAAAATGACACAAGCAGCCACGAAAAAAAGTGGCTCCAAGACAGCCAATTACCGTTGAACTGCTAAGCATCATGAAAGAAGTGTGGTCTGTGCAAGGGGTGGGCTGGGACCAAAAGTGCTATGGGCAGTGGACATAGACACCGAGGCAGGTTTCTGTTCTTAGTTTATTTATTTATTTTTCTGATGGAAGTGAGCCGGAATAGTAGGACTTCAGATGATTATACTAATGTGACACATACAGTAAAAAGAGAAAATGTATTTTTCCTTTAATTTAATGTGTCCATGTTTAATTTATAATATAGTTTGAATTTGTCAATAAAAGAATGTGGTTATGGGCATAATAGCCTGATTTAGATCATATCACTCCATTGTTGTAAAGAGAAATAAACCATATATTTCCCCTTAATTTTAGTGCCCTTTCTGTAATGAATCTGTTGTGCACAGAGCTAGCTGGAAAAAGAGATTACTCTGAGCAACATAATTCATTAACATCTAGCTTGTTGTTTGTTGATCTTTGTATCTGTGTGGGTGAATACTTTAGTGGGACCAAAAGGGTGTTCAAATTTGTGAAATGTTTGGTTTGAAAAAAACTCATTACATATTTATGCATTTCTTACATTGTAATTTGTGTACTTACCTGTCTTTTTTTCTTTTGTCTGACCATGAGACATAGCCATGTCTACTGAATGACCTCAGCTTTCGTTAATGCTCTAATAGATTGATAAACTGTAGCCCTTCCTATAATTATAATGGTATGACTACTCTGTATTTCTGCACTAGTTATTTGTGAGTGTGAGAGCTTTTTGTAAATTTTCATTTAAAAGAAGTTTATTGCGAGGTCTTTTCAGTTACATTTCTTTTAAGAAGATGGACAAGTGACAGATGCACGCACAGACGATCAAGTGTGTTTTTAATAGCATTGCCATGCCAAATTGCTTTGATTAGTGAAGTTTAGATTAACAAACTTTTTAAAAGACTATCTGTTTTATTTTTACAATAGTTCTATTCAGAAAAAAATATTTACGAACACACAAGAGTTCTGTGTCTTGGGTCTGCTTTGACAACTGGCTTAGTTTTCGTTGTTGTTTTTTTGCCAGGTTTACTATCTGACTCGTTTTAATGATCTGATTCTTTAAAAAGGGTTTGACACACTTCGAAATGGTTTGAATAATTTGACCAGCTTGTTCTAAAATAGTCTGGCCAGTGGTCTGGCCTGTTTTTTAAAACAGTCCAAGTTTGTAATTGGTCTGTAACATAGATATACTGTTCTGGCACTAATTTTGCACTTATGTAATGTTCACTCTATCCTAGCGTATAAGCATTACACGAGAGAGCTTGTTTGAACTGGAAAGATTAATACATACATAAGTGTTATATTGACATGTCAATGTTATCGCATTCCTTTGCTCATTTGAAGGTTCAATGGTGTAGTAGCCACTGAGTGATAATTTCTTTTAGCCATTACTCGTGCATAGCACATCCCTCTCACTATATTGTGCTGTTGAAATGCACTCTATTCGCTTGTGGAGTTTGAGCATCATGTATGTGTATTTGTTTATTTAATTTTTACATTAACTTAAATGCACTGGATTAGTCGGTCTGTTGTGATTTCCTTAATTACTTCATATTAAAAAAATCTCATCTATTGGTTAACTTGGAAGTATTTTTTCTCTCATTGTGTCACTACTAAAAGTGTGAAGCAGTTGCTGTTTACATGTAGTTGTTTCTGAAACTTTGCAAGTGTGTGAATATGAATATCAGTGTTGTTGTTGTTGTTGTTGTTGTTGTGGTTTAGTGTACTGTGGTTGAGATGAATCCGAACGAGATGGCTGCTTTGGATTATGTTCATATTCTAGAGAGATACTACCCATTGCAGTCGTATGACCAGGCGGTAGAGTTACATGCTAAACACGGCTCAGCTAGGTGAGAGAATACACTCACACTGAGTTACATGCTAAACACAGGTCAGCTAGGTGAGAATACACTCACACTAAGTTACATTCTAAACACAGGTCAGCTAGGTGAGAATACACACACACTGAGTTACATGCTAAACACAGGTCAGCTAGGTGAGAATACACACACACTGAGTTACATGCTAAACACAGGTCAGCTAGGTGAGAATACACTCACACTGAGTTACATGCTAAACACAGGTCAGCTAGGTGAGAATACACTCACACTGAGTTACATGCTAAACACAGGTCAGCTAGGTGAGAATACACACACACTGAGTTACATGCTAAACACAGGTCAGCTAGGTGAGAATACACTCACACTGAGTTACACGCTAAACAGGTCAGCTAGGTGAGAATACACTCACACTGAGTTACATGCTAAACACAGGTCAGCTAGGTGAGAATACACTCACACTGAGTTACATGCTAAACACAGGTCAGCTAGGTGAGAATACACTCACACCGAGTTACATGCTAAACACGGCTCAGCTAGGTGAGAGAATACACTCACACTGAGTTACATGCTAAACACAGGTCAGCTAGGTGAGAATACACTCACACCGAGTTACATGCTAAACACAGGTCAGCTAGGTGAGAGAATACACTCACACTGAGTTACATGCTAAACACAGGTCAGCTAGGTGAGAATACACTCACACTGAGTTACATGCTAAACACGGCTCAGCTAGGTGAGAGAATACACTCACACTAAGTTACATGCTAAACACAGGTCAGCTAGGTGAGAATACACACACACTGAGTTACATGCTAAACACAGGTCAGCTAGGTGAGAGAATACACTCACACTGAGTTACATGCTAAACACAGGTCAGCTAGGTGAGAGAATACACTCACACTGAGTTACATGCTAAACACAGGTCAGCTAGGTGAGAATACACTCACACTCAGTTACATGCTAAACACAGGTCAGCTAGGTGAGAATACACTCACACTGAGTTACATGCTAAACACAGGTCAGCTAGGTGAAAATACACACACACTGAGTTACATGCTAAACACAGGTCAGCTAGGTGAGAATACACTCACACTGAGTTACATGCTAAACACGGCTCAGCTAGGTGAGAATACACTCACACTGAGTTACATGCTAAACACAGGTCAGCTAGGTGAGAATACACACACACTGAGTTACATGCTAAACACGGCTCAGCTAGGTGAGAATACACTCACACTGAGTTACATGCTAAACACAGGTCAGCTAGGTGAGAATACACTCACACTGAGTTACATGCTAAACACAGGTCAGCTAGGTGAGAATACACTCACACTGAGTTACATGCTAAACACAGGTCAGCTAGGTGAGAATACACACACACTGAGTTACATGCTAAACACAGGTCAGCTAGGTGAGAATACACTCACACTGAGTTACATGCTAAACACAGGTCAGCTAGGTGAGAATACACTCACCTGAGTTACATCTAAAACACATGTCAGCTTAGGTGAAAAGACACTCACGATCTGATTACATGCTACACAGGTCCTCTAGGTGAGAATACACTCACACTCAGTTTTACATGCTAACAAGGTCAGCTCGGTGAGAATACACTTAACTCACACTTCAGTGTACATGCTAAACACAGGTCAGCTAGGTGAGAATACACACACACTGAGTTACATGCTAAACACAGGTCAGCTAGGTGAGAATACACTCACACTCAGTTACATGCTAAACACAGGTCAGCTAGGTGAGAATACACACACACTGAGTTACATTCTAAACAGGTCAGCTAGGTGAGAATACACTCACACTGAGTTACATTCTAAACAGGTCAGCTAGGTGAGAATACACTCACACTCAGTTACATGCTAAACACAGGTCAGCTAGGTGAAAATACACTCACACTGAGTTACATGCTAAACACAGGTCAGCTAGGTGAGAATACACTCACACTGAGTTATGCAGTTCTGTAATGGCACTTATTTTAATCAGGACATATCTTCGTATTTTTTATTTTCAAGTGATAGTGTTTATCATCACTATGAGACTTTAAGTTAATTATTTTAGTGGTAGTGTTTAAACAGGGTTACATTTATAAAGAGGAGCTAAATATGTGCAGTATTTATAGTCACTGATTGATGGTATAAGCTATGTTTGGGCTCTATTGATTGCAGTAAGATGTCCTTTCAGTCCACGACACTTCCGGTTCTGCCAGGCATAATCAGGCGTACAACTGCTATTCCTTCTGTGGGGAGTCTGCAAGATCTCTATCCTGAGAATTTTGGAGGGGTGAGTAGATATCAGTAACCAAGAGGTGTGTGGTTTCTTTGTTTGATGATGGTTGCTATAAGGGAATGAAGATTGATAGCCCATGAACATTCTCCCCCACATGTAAGATGATACTCATCTATGAAGATGTATGAGGGAGACATTGTTTGAGAATTGATTTGGAGGAATTGATCTGCATAAACTAATAGTTAAGCGGACACACATATCTATTGACTTCTCTCGTACTAGAGAGTTTCTTTAGCCTGAGCCTTATTAGTAGTGTTTGTCACTTGCTGTGCGCAGGAGTATTACTATTTATATCTGCTAATTTAGCAGTCAAACTCTTTATTTGCAAAGTGCTGAGTTGCCCAAGCAACGAGCCTTGGGTTTATCTTAAAGTGATGTGGAAGGAGAAACTCTTACACACGTGCATATGCACACACATACGCACACACTGGAATGCATAATCATGTGTAGCCTTACTAGTGGTGTGCTTGAGCACAAATGGCGAGCGAGCCTTAAACTACACTATTGTTATTCAAACTACTAAAATATACTTGAGTTGTTAAATTACGCTTATACAGTAAAGGGGATTCAATGCCATAGTAACCACTCCCCTCAACTGTTTGAATTGAAAAAGAAGCAACAAAATCAAGTCACGTTATTTAAAATTTTATTTGTGATATTCTTAATAGTAGTTGTAACGCACAATACTTTCACACAACTGAACATACCTACGCAAGACTTACCTTCGTGGTTCGTCTAGTGGACAATGAATTGTCAAGTAAATGCTGTTGAGTAGTGCTTATAACTGTGACAAATAATGTATTAACTTACCACCGCCACTAACTCGAATAGAAATGGAGCTCCCAGCACCCGCAAAACAATTCAAAGCGGTAAACAATTCAATTTCTAAGGTGATACGGGTAATGGTCGCTACACCAGAGGATTCTGTTTAGTGAAGTTTGGGACGGGGTCGAACGCGGAGCGAACACAAAAATACGGAGGGTCAAAGTACAAAATGACATACATACGTCCAAACATAATATCTAAATAAATAAACAAGCATCCCCGATTTTCAATTGTGTTACCCCTGTAAGTGTCTCGCTCGCTCGCCGATTAGTAATGTCTGCTACTCTGCGAAGTTTTAATATGTATAGTGTGGAAAACTTTTATTGCCACTATAATAGTTCCCATCCGCATCTGCTGTCTAGGCATTTTAAGAGTACTAAGTAATGCTTTTAGAAGAGACAAGTGCTTGTGCTAATATACACATGTTAGAAGTGTATTTTAATGCTAAATATTTAATAGTTTAAATGCCCCACTATTTAAAAACAAGAACTGTGAAATCTGAAATTATTCGTGCCTCGATGTATGGCTGTAAAACAAACTGTAAATAATCCACATTTTGGTGTACTATTTATGAAATATTTTGATTCACTTTCCTTCTGCGTTGTCCAGGATTATAATCTGGCATGGGATCCCAATGTCTTGAGCCCCTCTTCCCAGTTTTCCAATCTGTACATCCAGGCTCCTCTTGCAGTGGTCATCACCTGGGATACTGCCACCAAACAAAGACTCTTCTTGGAGAATTTTGTCATGCAGAAGCAAGCAGATGGTAAAGTTATAGCTTATTTCTACATATCAGTGTGTTCCTTAAACGTTAGTTGGTTAGATTCAAGAGTATTAAACATGTCTACTGTAGAGATGTATCTCTTCCCTTTCTACTCTCTAGGTTCAGATTGTGAGAGACTGGTGAACAAGCAGCATATCTTTGAGTACTTCATCAGTCATACAGATCAATCCAGTGCAATTCAGTTTTTGATGAGCATGGTGCCGTCACTTGAAGACCCTACTCCATGTCCTTCTTATGTACCATCTCTTCTGAGTGCTTTGTCACATGCAACATCACATGTGCACAATGCTATCCTGGATGAATTAGCTAGGTGAGAATTTAAATGTTGTAATTATTGGTCTTTGTGTGTAGACCCATGAAGATCAGTTGTTGAAGCTGGTTAGCTTTCAGTTAATAATAACCATAATGACTGTAGTACAGTGCATCATAATGACCTGAGGCTCTCTTTTCCATGTTGTTACCCCAGTTGGTAAGCACACATGACTGGGAAAATGTTTTGGAGTCAAATTGAGGAACACACAAGTATAATTATTGAATGCATTACACACTCACCAATGACTGTAAATCATTTCTAACACAGAATGGAACCTTTCCATAATGTGCCATTGATTGACCATTCCCCTACACCATTCACTTTCCCATTTATGCTTTCAGCCTAGTGAGTTTAACTTGCCAAATTAGCTAGCTTTTTATGAATAGCAGGTGTAGCTGAAGATATTAATTTTGGTTGGTTAACTGAATAGCCCAGACAAAAGAACACTGGCATTGCACTTAGTTAAGAGAATTTACCATCCTCCCATTTAAATGTTATGTCAATCCCCCATCCCTTTGTAAGCATTGAAGTATGTACATACTTTGGTCTAAAAATTAATGTTATGGTTTAATGGGGGGGGGGGGGGGGGAACATCAACACAATCAATCACACATGACTATGACAGTAACACAATAAACAAACAAAAAAAATCATCACACTAGTCTATCAAGAAGACATGTCGTCGTCGTCGTCGTCCAGGTGAAGCATTTCATCTAAGGCCCCAATATGAGCTCTCATTGTAGTTATAGCCAGTTCTTTGCTGACCACTCCCACGTATTCTCGTACCAGGTCATCTTTGCTCATGCCAGTCAGTAGCTTATACATGCCATATTTCATGACTCCTGCTCCCTGAATTAGCAACATTACTTCTTCTAGTTCCTCATCACTGCAAGTGTCATTAGCATCTTCTATATCGGATCCAGCTAACCTTGCGTATGGGGTAGACTTGAGAACTGGGATGCATTTTTCTAGTGGGACATATGTGTACGTCTCCGTACATAGCAAAGAAGATGCACTGTACCTGCTTTTGTAATTCATCTTTGGACAACTTTGCACGTAATATCCCATATAATAATATTGGATTGAAGCAGCAAGCTTAAAGTAATGCTGTGTCAGTGAAATCTCAAGTAATGCAGATATAACCCCTGGGGTAATGAAGCGGTACTCTGGATTATAATACAGGTATTCGCATACTATACCCTTAGGGAGAATATCCAATACACCCACTGCAAATATCTTGTCATCAACGAGATACTGGTAGTGAAAAGTGCCAAAATATATGCTGTCGGAGTACTTTTGTTGTATCAATGGAGAATCAATCAAGAAATCTTTGAAGTGTCTCATTTGGCAATCTTCTTCATTTTCTTGATGAATTCCCATTTGAAATTTTTGAAAAATCGAATAACTTTCAGCTAGAGTAGCTTCAAAGTCAGGATTTCCCTGTAGTGCAGGAACAAGGCGTGTCTCAAAAGTGTGAGCGTTTCCTTCGTCATTGGGAAAACCAAGCAGTTGTTTGAGCTCTACTTTAAAATCAGATACCTCTTGACTCGCTTGGTGTTTCTCCCCAGTAGAACATGGGTCATCTGTAGAACTTCTCTGACAAGTATCTTGCTTTTTTCTATCTTTTCTTTCTTGTCTTAAGACTTTTGCTTTCTTACAAGGAGGCTTACTTGGATCTGCTCCTGCTCCTGGACGTACTTCTTTCTTGAATTTCTTAGTGGTTTTAGACATAGATTCTTTAGCACTCGCACCAGAAGCTGCTTCGGAAGGTGTAGCATCAACGCTAGTCCCTTCAGGAGGAACACCACTAGTTATACCTTCCTTAAGAAAGCGCTTGAATTTTCTTATAGAAGATTTGTGGGATTTCGACAGCTTGAATTCTTTTACGTCCATTCTAATAACGTATTGGGGACAGCAGGTTTTCTTCATGATTGGCCTGTACACGTAGTTGCCAGACCTCTGGAAGCCCCTATCAACCAGCACTTGAAAATCTTGAGCGGTCATCTTATATCCCCATACTCCTTGTGTATAACTAGTGTCATACTTCTTACAGTAACCGCACTTCGTGGCAGTTTTACTGGTTGTTAGGTATTCAACAATGGTTCCGTCCATCTTTACTGTACCTGTCCCTTCGTTGTTTCTAGTTAATGCGCACCCTCTATTTCTATGTTTACGTGGTCGCTGGCCAGACCCTTTACCTAACCGCTACGCGGGGGGGGGGGAAGGTCTGGTGTCCATCTGAACCAATTTCGTTGAAAGGTTAGCGGTAATGATCAAGAATGCAATTTTTAAGTACGCGTAAATTTCTACGTAGATGTAGCAGAGAGACTTTCCAAAACCAATAGACAAAAAGATCTTTATCAGCTACAAGCATTGTTCCTGCTCTGCTCACTTTTGAGAATATAGCCAAGAGAGTCAGCAGCTCAAGTAGTAGAAGCTTCAAGGCTATATGTTTTGAAGTAGGTCTTACAACCATGATTCTCCCAGCTGCAGCGGCTAAGTCTGAAAGTTGTGCAACGCCCACATAAAACCACACCTCCATAAGCTATACATAGAAAGTATGCTGAAGGAGGAGGAAACAAGATTGGTGCACAATAGACACCAGACCCTTTCCCGCGTAACAGTTAGGTAAAGGGTCTGGCTAGTGAGACTACCCAGGAAGCATTGTGCAGAGGAAGTTAATTATAATAACATAACCATGCACTTATCTGTCTTTGGAAACCAACCTATTCAATAAACTCCGTACAGTAACTGTACAGGTAATGGTTCAACATGGTTCTATCACTGACTGCAAATATAGCTAAGTGGAAAAGAAACCTGATGCGCAGTGTGTGTGTGTGTGTGTGTACAGAATGATCTAATAATGAAAATTGCAAGCAGCCAGTTTTCTGCATTACATAATTTTTTGACAGTTCTAGTACTCAATTTGACTTGATTTAAATGACAGGAAAAAAAGAGCAAAATTATTGAATCCCTGTGTAACTTTTAAGCTGTATCTTGATAATTCTGATAGTTACATGGCACTGATAATTTTTGCTGTGTGGAGTTCCTCAAGGAAATCATCCAACATGGAGATATAGCTAATAGCATGAAACTGTGGTATTTGGGAGTAGTGTGAGAATATTTTCATGGGACAAAGCTGAGTGAAATTACATGCTGCCACAAATATTATTATCCGAATACTAAGTTTACCTTGCTATCATGTGTTAGTGCTATAGTTAGAGATAATTTTTTTTCCTGCAGTTAAGAGGTCGTAATCTTGTATTAAAAGAAATCACCCCACTCTAATTTTCTAACTTTTCTTCTTCTCTTTGCTAAATAATGTTGAGGTAATGTGTGTGGTAAGGTCCTGGAACGATCACCATGATCAGGCAATTATTATTTCGGTTTTACACTGCTGTGGTATTTCAAAATAACATCACACTGTTTCGTATTGAAAATGACCCTGCTAACATATTAATATAATTTATATAAGCTTCAATATTGTCATTTCTTTTGGTGGTAAAGGAAAACACATCTAAAGAGATTTTAGCAGAGAATATGTGCTTGTAGTAGTATAATATTTTCACGTGCATGGTCAGTTGATTAACTAATGTTTGATGCGGTTTAAGTTGTCAGGAACAATCAGTTATTCCCACATACATATGTGGTGTGATAGAAATGGAATATTTATATCATCTGAACATCAAAGCTTCCCAGCTCTGCTGCATCGTTTAGGTCGCGTTCATTCCTTGTTTACTCCACCACACCCACTAATCAAGAGTGCAGATCATGTCTCTCCATCTAGTGACACAGACTATTCGCCCTCAAGCCCAATGGAAATCATTTCCATGGAAGCATTTCACAAGATGTTTCTGAACTACTGCATAGAGAAAAAGTTTTTCAGTCTCATGAATCACTATCTCGATTTATATGGGCAAGTTAATATTATCCTAATTAGAGAGTCTATTTATTCATTCGTTCATTAATTCACTCATTCATTCGTTTGTTAATTCACTCATTCATTCGTTCGTTAATTCACTCATTCATTCGTTCGTTAATTCACTCATTCATTCGTTCGTTAATTCACTCATTCATTCGTTCGTTAATTCACTCGTTCATTAATTCACTCTCTCGTTCGTTTATTTATTTGTTTAATTTAGTCTTGGTTTGAGTGACTCGTCCATGGCCATGTTGGGAATAGACATGAATGACCAGCCATGGGTCAGTGTGCTGTTAACTTATCGCCGTGCTGCCTTGAGTCCCTCAGGTAGGAGTGAATTAGTGTATGTATGTGTGTATGTATTTATGTATGGTACACATGTGCACATGTATGTATGTTTGTGTGCATGTTTTATGTATAATATGTGTGCTATTTATGTATGTGTTTGTATGTTTTTAAGCAGCAGTACATATTTTTTGCAGATCCACATCTTATTTTCCAGGCCAGTATCTCGTGCAGTAAGATGCTCCTTTCTCTGGATCCAAAGCCTCCTGCTGTCACGGTGATGGGGATGCTGCAATCAGGCCACACTTTGATGGCACTCTCAACACTCATGTTTGCTCCAGTTCCTCTAGAACAGGTCAGAAGTACTCTTTGTGTCAGTGGTGGTGTCCAAAGCTGTATGGAAATTACGTGACTATGATTTGGATGTTCAAGCTTCTTGTTTTCATAATACATTGGACGTTACAGCCATTAAAAGAATCACCAGACAATTTGGAGTTAAATATTTATCAAGTGTGTAGTAACATGTGCATTGGCTCTATGGTCTTGATGTACCACATTAGGAATTGTGGGAAGCTATAGCAAGACTTGGATTCTGTCCAAGTCAGTTTTTAACTTCCAAGATCCACTCAGTCTGTTTCCTCGTAATTATTGCATGTTTTGTCTGGCCCATCTCAAGTGTTATGTTTTTGTATCTCCACGCCTTGCAGGCCATTAACGAATCAAACAGTGGGGAATCTTGGTATACTGAGGCAGCTACTTTAAAACAGGCCATAGCTGCATACACATCCTTGCAAGCAGCCATCTTCCCTCCAGCACCCACCACATTGACACCTGCTCAATCCCAGGATATCACGGTCTATGAACTTCTTCAGGTATATGAGTTCATATTTTACAGATATTAATTAACACTTGGTGTTACATCATGGAGTATATTTTGCATTGCACAATTTGATGAAACTAGTTCAGCGAGTAGGTGACACCAAACCTTAGACAGGTTTAATCTAGATGTGTGTGTGTGTGTTTGTGAGTGAGTGTACTGATTGGAGGAATGGGCGTGGCTATACTTGAATATATGTTAGGGCATTTCAGAGTGTGAGTGCAATAATGTTGGTACAGGGTTAGTAGTTCTAGAATGAACACTATCACATGAGTCAACTCTTACCATTGGCTTTGATCGTCTTGTGCAGTCTATAGCAAGTATCTATTATGATAATGTGTTTGTGTGTCAGTAATGATGGCAACTGTGTGTGTTCATGAATAATTCATGATCTAAGCCTGATTGGTAAAGCATCAGGTCTACTTGAATTGGTAAAGGGTGTTTTTTGTTTGTTTTTGTAAAGCCAGGACAGTTTCACGAAACTTCACATGCCTATGTTCACAATCATGAATAGAAGGACAGAGAGTAGGCAAAACAGAAGAGATAGACAAAGGAGAAGAAAGGAATCTATGACACAAGTAGTAGAGGATAATAAAAATACCTTGTGTTACTAGATTTTTTATTTAGTACATCAAGTGTCAAAGTGTGGCAGGGGGGAGGAGTACTTGCTAGTAATATTGTCTTTCATGAACTGACAACTATTCATGCAAGTATCAAGTTCTGTATAGTTTATTTTTCTGACTACAATTTGGTAAATGACAAACATACATTCTGTAAAAAAAATCATCCCAATTGATGACTAAAGAACTAATTGCAGCAGTTAATAATTGAGAACTACATAATATGCAGTTACTGTATGGTAGACTTGCTTTAGCCTATAGCTATACTATAACTATACTATTTACAATAAAATATTTATTATTTGAACCGACTGAATGAGGAGGCTTTTGAGCTGTTCTAAATTCAGTTCAAATGTTATTGTTGCCCTAATGTAGTGTTTAGCTGCATACTGAACTGAAGTTAATAGGATATTTGAGGTGTAACATTTGATGCCTGAACAAAACTTCAAGCATTTAGGTCTGTCTTGTTAATTGACTCACTTGCGATTTGCAAGCAGTTTGCACTCGATTAGATTTTTATGCAGTGTTACTGTGTGTATAAGTAAATGTTTAAATATTCCTTTATTTTTACCATGACATCATACTGTCATGATACCGGTGTTCTTAGTCAAATACGCTATATCATATGTTTTCAGTAGCACAACTTGTCTAAATTCCTAACGGTTTGTGTTATTTTAGGACAACCTTCCATTTGATATTTCTCAACTTTTCAAGTGGCAAAATACTAACACCGTATCTCCACGACACGAGGACCTAACATCTAGTATGTGGCCTTCCTATTTGTTAGTTGTTGTTTTTGTTTGTTTGTTGTTGTTGTTGTTTTTTTTTTTACTCAGTACTGTATTATGTTGTCCATTTATTCTGTAGCAATGTCCGAACTTCCTCATTTCTCCTCCACTGCTCTGGCTGACAAGTTTGCTGTTTCTGAACATTTAGACTACGTCTACTACTTGCGGCGAGGTCAACCTTCATTTGCTTTTGCCAATTTTGTTGCAACTAAACTTGTTGGTCATTCTAATACTACCAAAAGGTATGGGAGGGAATCACCCATTATAGTTGGTAAAAGGATGTCTTGTGACTGGCAATTTTAATGACCTTTTACCAACATAGAAGTTATAGTTAGTTTTGCTTAGACCCTGTATTGAGTTGCATTATTACATATGGTTTATTTTTTATACAGGATCCACCATCTTGTGTCAAGAGTATACTGGTTAGCCATGCACGACTTGGCCAACTCACGTCTGGTAGCTTCCTGTGCAGCTCTGTTAGAGATGCTTGGCAAAGACTCCACCCATCTGCGTGTTGATGTACAGAGTGCCAGTAGGATAGTCAAATATAAAGCTCACCAAGATGCAGGTTAGGTTGCATGTATGTGACCTGGCTACACAGATTATCATGAATCAGGAGGTTTTAGGGTAGATAATGTTTGCATACATAAGTGCAGTACTGGAATTATCTTTGCTGTTTATGCAACATTACAAACTTCAAGAGTTCGCTTTTTTTGTAAGCCATGGCTTATAGATGGGGCTGATTTATTAGATGAATATGTATTCCTACCAGCAACTATTCTACTTCAAGTATATACATGCAGTGCTTTAAAACTACTTAATATGTAAATTAGCAACTTTACGTTCTACGTCAACTTTCCAAGCTTGGCATTTGGTAATAAGCTGGAGAGACCTTGTATCTATCTTAGAGGCCACTTCATCCAAATCTGACTGTTGAACTTATTAGACTATTTATGTGTACTTTGTACTTTGTTAGTGTCTAGATTTGGCCAACTTCAGAAAACATCTGATGGGACTCTAGCAGCGTCACTACTAACACAACTTGAAGCAGCTACTGTCACTATGGTTACAGATAGTGGAGTTGAAGTGTGAGTTAGTAAACATCTCAAACTTCATGCAGTGTAATCCATTACTTCGTGTGCAGGTGTGGACTGGAAGCAGAGGAGTGCTGGCAGTTGGTGCAGAGTTTCTGTATATGCCATCATCTACCACCATCACTGGCTTTCATTACTTCATGTGCACATCAAGGACAATGGCTGCCTCTTCTTTGCCATGCTCAGCTATACAATATAGCATCCCAGAAGGTATCTTATTATTATGCTAAAGTAGTATTCACCTCAGGGTTTAATTCAAATTAGAACAAGAAATACATATAGACTAAACTTTCAAATAACCATCAGTCTTTAGAGTTATTATTTATCCTTGGCTTTGCCAGTTTCAGCATCTTCATTCTGACTCTTGTTTTCATTTTTGTCAGCTGCACTTTGAGCTCTGCTTGCCCAATCTCCTTTTTCATACTTGCCATCGTTCTTCTTGCCTTCAGTAGACATTATTCTAGCTTTAGCATCAGCATCCATTGGTGTTTTCTTTCCACCTTTGTCCATCTGTGTATAGAATATAATTAATATAAGATAACTTTTTAAAAAAAGTAAATCCACTTCTGTTACGTTTGAAAGTATAAAAGATGAGCTACTTGATGGTATGAAGCCTAACAACTTGAGGGATCAAACCAGATATACTACTCAATGGGATCAGCCCAGTTTATATAGTACCAGTGGGATTTTGAATATAATCTTCCAGTTACTGTTGAATTTTATTGCACCCATCAAAAACCTGACATTCTCAGCCGTTTGTTTTCTTCAGAAATATGAATTATGGTTAGGGAATAGCGTTGCTCAGAACTATAAGTATATTCAAGTGTCTTGTAATTCAGATAGCGATCAGTGTGTGTTTTCTTTCTGTACATTGATGTGATGAAGTGACCATTCTCCCTCTCTATTTCAGCATCAAGAAATGATAATTTGTTATTGTTTTCTTCCTCTGTAGTAAATTGTATTGACATGTTTCGTTTATTCAGGTGGGACTTAAAATGTAGGAGGTGTTGTTGTGTACGAGGCCATAATGCAAAAACGTCATCAACGTACCTGCACCAGAGAGATGGTTTAAAGGGGGAGGTACTGATTGCATTGTCTTCAAGATTCTCCATGAATATATTTTCCAGAATTGGAGATAAAGGAGAACCCATTGAAGCACCTTCAATTTGCTCATAAAATTGGTCTTGGTAACAGAAATAGGTGGATTTCACACATAATTCTATGACATCACACAAGTAACTGCAATAGGTGTTTAGCTTTCACTGTGATGGGAGCAAACCATCCTAGGACGTCAAAAACCTTTGCTGTCTGAGAAGCTATTATTCTTTTTGTAGGTTTGGTAGTAATTGGTTGGGGAGTTGCCACAAACAGTGTATCTGTGGTGGTGTTCCAGTGCAATCCTAAAGCTTTGGGACAGCCTAACTCAAAGTTTGTGCCAATTCTCAGGGGCTCTGTTTCTCGTAAATCCTCAGGAATAGTAGCTAGGAGCTCAGGAGAGTTGGTCCTCCACTTCCTAAGCATCTGTCCACGTTGAAGAAGAGCGTTAATGTCTTGTCTAACTTCTTGTGCTTCTTGAAGATTGGAGGATCCATGGAGAAAGTCGTCCACATAAAAATTAGTAGACACAAGAGATGCAAACTGAACTGTTGTGAACAAGTAGATGGAGCAGCCATGGCTTCTCCTGTTTCTGCAGTTGTGGCCAACTTGTACATGGAATTCTTTGAGGAAGAAGCTTTAAACTCAGCTCCAGTTAAACCTGTATTATGGAAGAGATATGTAGATGACATATTTTGCATAGTTAAGAAAGGAAGTGAAAAACATTTGTTGGACCATTTAAACTCTGTAAGACCTTCTATAAAATTCACCATGGAACCAGATGAAGATAGTAAGCTACCTTTTTTGGATTGCTTATTAAAGAGAGAGAGTGATGGTATGCTTACATACACTGTGTACAGGAAACCTGCACACACAGATAGATACCTTCACTTTAAGTCTCATCATCCTAGTCATGTAAAGAGAGGAATAGTGAGATGCTTGTATCAGAGAGCTAGGGAGGGTAACTAATATGAGTGATAACTTGAAGGAAGAAGAGAAACACCTACACATAGTACTTCAAAGTAATGGTTATGACAACGCAACCATTAAGGCAGGCTCTAAAGAGTTACCTTCTAAAGATCACACAGATACTGAGCAAGAGAAAGGCTTGATTCTTACTATTCCATACATAGCAGGATTGAGTGAGAGCATTCAGAGAGTGTGTAGAGACTTTGACATCAAAACAGCATTAAAGTCGGGTAAGACACATCTTACTGAAGTCAAAAATACCATACCCATTACCACAGAGTCTTCCATAGTATACAGTATACCCTGCAGTTGTGGTATAGTATACATTAATGAGAAGGTTTCAGCCATTGCTGAACATGCTTGGCAGCAGCATCACCCCATTAAATGGGAAGAGGTAAGAGTTGTAGACAGAGCCAGTAAGAATCGTGAATTGAAGATCAAGGAAGCTCTACACATACAGATGACACCTGACAACAACAAGTTTAACAGAGACATAGGTTTAGAGCTTCCAGGATACTGGCTGTCCATGCTGCATGCAAATCACCCTCCAGGATATAGTAGACAGTAAAAATCTTGCTGTTTACATTGTGTTATTATATCACCACTGAGAGTTCGACCTCAGTTGACCCCTAAAGAGGACTTCGGCAAGAAGTAGAAACGTCGGGTTAAGTTATAATTAACAAGAGATGCAGTGGGATGCTCTCTGGAATAATCTTGAGCAATACGCCTGAGTGTTGCTGTGGCTAAGATGGTGAAGAAGTGATGCCAAATGTAACTTCGTCATTCTCCAGTCCTCGATCTTTCCGTCGTCTCCTCTCACCAAATAGCGGTGAAGGTCTCTGTCCTCTGGATTCAACGAAACTTCTCGAAACATACGGAAATTATCGGCACTTAGAGATGAAAACGTTTGTAGAATAGTCGTCAGTTTCGGGTACAGTGATGGACCAGAAATAAGAACATCATTGAGAGATTGTCCAGATGTTGATTTGGCAGAGGCGTCACAAACAACCCTTAACTTAGTAGTTGTTGAAGATACTTTCCACTCCATGCATTGGAAGGTAAAAAGTCTGGTGGCATGGCTTGTTCAAATCTTCTACAGGAACTTTTTCAGCATGATTTTGAAGAGCATAATCCTTTACTTGTTCTACATATGCATCTAGGGTACCTTTGCGTCGAAGAAAGCGTTCATTTTGTAGAAATCGTTTCTCAGCTAAGGGTCTAGATTCTCCGAGCAATGGATCTAATTTTTTTCTTGTTAAACAAACTTTATAACGTCCGTCCTTTAGGCGAGTAGTTGACTTGTTGAATAAGTCAATAGCTTGCTGATCTTCCGCAGCAAGAGAAGGCTCTTCTTGGGTTGGGACTTCTTGTTCAAAAAACTTCTTCAATAGTTCATCAGTGCTTGTTTCTTCATAATCAGCATGGTAACAGGGATAAACCATTTCTTTATTCTGGGAGTCTTCATTAATATGAGTATCGTCTCCGATGACCCAGCCAAAGATAGTTTCAATGGCCACTAAATCTCGATCAGGAGCGTCCTCAATTCTCATATATCGGCGATATCGGTTGCCATATTTGATGCCAATGAGAAGGTCTACTCTGCCAGATTTACCGAAGTAGGGATCTTCTAATGTTTTGCCTTGAAGAAAATCTAGTTGGCGGACGGCAGCCAGATTTTGAGCTTGGTGTCCATCACAAATGTGATCAACTACGTGAGCTTGAATGACAAGCTGAGGAGCTGTGGGATTCACTGATGAATTCAAATTGACTGTGGCAACGCATTTGTATGCAGGTAGATATCGATATCTCCATTAATAAATTTCCATTATTTCCTCACAGAAATACTCGCTTGTGATGAGTTAGTGAAAATAGTAGTGAAACTATGGTATAAAATAGTTAACCCATGGCAACATCAGGATTATCGCCCGATAACTGGTCCTTACTCTCGAGCTTTGCCCTCGGGATCGAAGCAGTTATCAACTATAATCCCTCTGTGCCATGGGTTAACTATTACATATTTTTTTAAAATAATTTACTTTCTCACTGTTTTAGCCTTGTGGGGTTTAACTATTAGTGCAATAGTTCTCTGGCTTTGTTTATGTAATTTGTTTTGTTTGTCTGTTTTTTTTCCTACCCCTTTCCTTTTGTTTATGCCTTCACTGCACATTCTCTATTACTTGTTATAATCATCTTCTGCTCAGTAGGTTTGAGTCATGCTTATGCTAATCAATGAATTAATTATAATTAATTATTAGTGAAGTAATACAGTTAGAGGATGCACCATTACATTTACTTAAAACGCTTCAGCTTGATATATATAGTACCAACAGCAAGAACAACAGCAGCACCAAAACAAAGAGCAAACGGAAGTAGTGCAACTGAACTAGTGTGCTACAAAAAAACAACAA
>WLWD01003867.1_pt1 | contig 62764 bp, 47 predicted proteins | sample 6712731 | NCBI WGS metagenome assembly WLWD01 (sample SAMN12718690, study PRJNA576275) | sponge metagenome | isolation source: marine sponge | host: Mycale hentscheli | place: New Zealand: South Island, Marlborough, Capsize Point | collected 2014-11-01
TCTTTTGCTGACAATATTGGGTGCCTTCGGATCTAGTGGAATGCCAGACTCATCGACATTGTATATTTGTGATGGATGGTGCAGCAGGTCATGTTCTTTCAAAGTGCTCTCCAGAAGATCAAAGTATTGCTTCAATGTATCAGAATTGATAGCATCCATTCGCACCTGAGCACAGTTATCACCACGCCTTACAGAGAGATCTTTCAGCCTCTTAAGAAATTGCCGCCACCAACCTCGACTGATTCTGTGTCCTCTAAGAATACTTTTGTCCATTGCTATAGATTCTGCTATTCCCATAACATCTCTTCTGATATTTCCATAGCCAACAGAAGCACAACTCTTGAGAAATGCTGCCAGCTCAGCCTCTTCTTCTGAACTCAGGTACTGTTTAGGCCCAGGTTTTTCTCCGTCCTATCCTTAAGAGTTGTTGGAGGAATACCGTGATCCAAAGCTGCTTGATTGATCCAGCTTCCCACTTCAACAGCTTTTATTGCAAGTTCCATTTGCTCACTGGTCCACAGCATTCATCTCCTGGGTACTCGGGCAACCCTTACACCAGTAGGAGGTGATTTAAAGGGCTCTTTTTTAGTCAAGCGCTTTCTCCTGCCCGTTCTAGACATGCTAAAAAGAAGCGAGAACCATCCGTGCAGCGAAACGAAGTGCGAGAAGCTGCTGCTTTTCTGTAAACACCAAATGAAAATTTTACTATCTCTCACTAATTAAAGAAAGTCATAAATTTCTTGTAAATTGCTGCACCTACTTACATTATTGACGCAGTCAATGATAGGTACTCCTTGGGTCGAAAATAGGTATCGGTCGTATACGCTACCACTTCCCAAATTAAGTTTAGCTACATGTACATTTCATCTTTCTTCTCAGGTGAATATAGAAAGAACTAGCAGCGCATTTTGCTACCTTACATGAGGTATATTCATGACTGACTGACTTTAATTTTTCTGGTTCTAATGACTTGACTGCCATTACCAAATATTAGTTGCCATGTTTCATTGTTTAAATGTAAAAAATTGATATAATTTTCTCCTTCCAGTCCCTACATTATTGACCTCGGGTCTACTAATGGAACGTACATCAACAGCAACAGAATAGAGTCTGCTAAATACTATGAATTGAAAGATCAGGTGAGGCTAGTGCACCACTCATTATTCCATGGCTCCTATTTATTGTGTGGTGTGTGTTATTTAGGATGTGCTAAGATTTGGATATAGTTCCAGAGATTATGTTATATTAAACGAGATGTCGAACTTTGGAGGAGAGGACCCACCATCATCTAATGCCTCTGACTCTTAAGTAGTACCACAATTACAATAAATTCTAGCTCCATTCGTTCACTGATTTGTACAATTAGTATAAGTTTTTATAATAAAAACCGAATATTTAAAATATATTGTAAATTGTAGCTCGATTCAAGCACAGATAATTGTAGAATGCATTTCAATAGTTTTTATAATATAAATTAAACTAGGTAATCCTAATTTACACATCACACAAATAGAACGAATATTATACAATGTTTGAAATGCAATATTTGCTTGTCCCAGTGTGACATAAGCATCAGTAAATGAAATTCCAGAAACTGTTGGAATTTCTATTCCTTTATTTGCATATCCTATTAATCATTAGCTCATTCAAGAGTTCAAAAATGAAATTATCCCAACTTCATTTCAGTTAAAAAGTACATATATATATATGTATAATACACATGCAATATACATATAAATATACATACGTACATTTATACACACATACATAATGGCTACTAAGTAGTGCATCAATTATTTGTGCATATATGTATACAGCTTGGCCTATTATGCCAGCATAATTCGTAAATTGTGATATTCTAGCTTGCAATTAAGAAAGCTGTTTAGATAGGCCTTATCAAAAAAGAGACATGTCCAACAGTTGCAGATGATGACTGCACTAGAGTAGTAACATGTACTACCAATCTCTCTCTCCTGGATCTGAAACATCGCAGCCATAATGGTCTGTTGATACTGAATAGTGGTGTAGGATGATGTTTCGGTTGGGGGGGGGGGGGGCTCCAAGGGCATGTTTTTGTGGTTTAAAAATGTTCATGTGAAAAATCACCTCTTTAATTAGATTGCACGCCAAAATTATGGGGGTGGTTAGTACACCACTGCTGAATCAACATTTTTAAACCTTAACCCTATGCCAGCCGTTAGGGGCTTTTTTGACCCTGTCGGAGATGGGTCCTTTTGACTCTCAATAAAACGTTACCAGTTCAATTGACAACGCTTTACTGGAGATCATTAAATAGAGCACGCTCGGAGCTTTCGAATGAATGCTAAAAGTGTATAGGTTGCTATAAGAGTGCTAGGAGTTTTTAGCTGTTGAAGTTATGGCTGCCAGGTATACTGCTCTTTAGGTAGCGGCTCTCCTTGAACAGAGAGATGATTTCTGAGGATGAATGTTTAGAAGACTTAGATAATGAAAGGGAAGGTGAATATCAGCCTGAGGGAGACTTTACTGGTTCTGACGGATGCCAGATTTTGGTAGACCCCCTCTTACTGGATAGTAGCAGTGCCCAGATGGTCGCCATGTTGGAGAGTCTTCCTGATTCAGCAGAGAGAGATTCTGCTCTGCTTCTTGACCAAGATCTTTTAGGTATGTCTTTAGCTAGATAACCAGCTACTTACTGTCCAGTAACTTGCTGACTAACTTCAATTAGGTGCCACTACTGTTGATTTTAGCTGATAAGGTATAATACTGTATTTTTTGTCCCCACAATTCGGCTGGCATAGGGTTAACCCTGATTGAGCCCAGTAGGTACTTCAATGTATAGCGATTATATGTTTGGAGCATAAAAGCATAGCATAATTGCTTAAAGTGTGAGCATTATGTGCCAAGCCCCAATACACACACATGATTGATGTATATAGTGTCTACAAGCCCTGTATTGGTCCATTTGCAGGACAGGATTCAATACGAGTGGCTCAACATTGAGAAGTGGTATTAGAGACTGCTGACTGATGATGTTGGCAAAATTCTATAAAAGTGAAACCTATTAAAAATATATATAATAATCTTTGTCCTTCAGATGAGTGAAAAGTATATTTCCAAGTATTGTTTCGAGATTTAAAAAAATTTATTGTTAAAAAAAATAACATTGTCACAAAAAATAATATTGTCACAATATTGCTTACATTGAACTGCCCAGTAGATGTAGAAATAATGCTGAGGTCAGCTCTGCAGGAATAAATAGTGTCCAATTTTGACAATACATGCTTAGCTACATTGCTTAAATAAAATCATTTACATAATTTCAAATAATAGATATATTAAAACAAAAGCAACAAAACACAAGCATATTCTAGTAATTACTAGCCAAGCATGTATTATATATATTCCTCTGATTGTGAAAAACCACGACCTTGTGGGCATGATAATATGTATTCAATGTTCTATGGCAGTTATATGAAACTAAGGTTTACTGTATAAAGTTTATTTCTTCGAAAGGGGAGGGGGGGGGGGGCAGTTATAGTGTAACATCAAGTATCTGACCAAGTGAAACTAGTGTGTAGTCGTCTTGTCTGTTTGTCATGCTCTGATTTTGGAGATTACTGACATTTAACCGCTGATTTAGGTCTGAACTTGCTTAGAATGACGATTCAAGATCATTATTAGTGCTGCTTTTTTTAAATTTTGGGCTGATTTTTTAGAAAACGTGAAACTATCAGCTCCATATAGGTACTAGTTTTTGTGAATAATGCCCCTCTTGTCATGTCGTAATTAAGTGAGCGTATAATTACTTGGGCTATACCTTGGTGTAAAAAGCCACAATTCATGAATATCATTATAATGTTACTATGACAAATGGTAGCATATAGATATCAATGGTAGCACTAGTAGCACAGGTAACACAGGTAGCATAGGTAACGCAGGTAGCATAGGTGGCACTGGCAGCATAGGTAGCACTGGTAGTATAGGTAGCACCGGTAGCATAGGTAACACAGGTAGTTAACACTGGTAGCATATAGCATTGGTAGCATAGGTAGTACTGGTAGCATATAGGTAGCACTGGTAACATTGGTAGCATAGGTAAGCACAGGTAGCACTGGTAGCATAGGTAACACATATAGCATAGGTAGCACTTGTAGCATAGGTAAGCATAGGTAGTACTGGTAGCATATAGGTAGCACTGGTAACATTGGTAGCATAGGTAAGCACAGGTAGCACTGGTAGCATAGGTAACACATATAGCATAGGTAGCACTTGTAGCATAGGTAGTACCAGTAGCATATAGGTAGCACTGGTAACATTGGTAGCATAGGTAAGCACTGGTAGCACTGGTAGCATAGGTAACACAGATAGCATAGGTAGCACTTGTAGCACAGGTAACACTGGTAGCATAGGTAGCACTTGTAGCATAGGTAACACTGGTAGCATAGGTAGCACAGGTAGCATAGGTAGCATAGGTAGCACTTGTAGCATAGGTAACACACCTATGCTAGCTACCAGTGCTACCTATGCTACCAGTACTACCTATGTGCTACCAGTGCTACCAGTGCCACCTATGCTAGTACTGGTAATACTGGTAGAATAGGTAGCATAGGTAACATAGGTAGCACTGGTTGCATAGGTAGCACTGGTAGCATAGGTAGCACTGGTAGCACTGGTAACATAGGTAGCACTGGTAACATAGGTAGCACTGGTTGCATAGGTAGCATACCAGTGCTACCTATGCAACCAGTGCTACCTATGTTACCAGTGCTACCAGTGCTACCTATGTTACCAGTGCTACCAGTGCTACCTATGCTACCAGTGCTACCTATGCTACCAGTGCTACCTATGCTACCAGTGCTACCTATGCAACCAGTGCTACCTATGTTACCAGTGCTACCAGTGCTACCTATGCAACCAGTGTACTGGTAGCAAGATAGCACTGGTACACTGGTAGTTAGCATATAGTGTAGCACTATGCTATGAACTTTTCAATCCATGCAATGTGAATATTGTGATGCATACATTTTACTTCACTATTAATTATGCAATTCATGTTCTTGTTCATGTTCTGTCCTATCCAGGCCTTCATACAGGATTTTTATTCCTACCTAGGACAGCTTCAGTTGAAAGATCTTTCAGTTATATGAAGCTCATTAAAACCCATCTATGCAACACTGACCAAAACCTTGGTCGGCTCATGAGAATTGCCATTGAGGGTCCTGATCTTTCGGCTGAAAACTTTCAAGTTCTAGAGATTAAAATAAATAAAGAAAGAAAAGAAGAACTGAGCTTTGTTTGTTTGTTTTTTTATAATAAAAGAATTTAGCTCTGAGCCACAACTTATAATTATAATTAAAAATTTCAGTTTTCTTTGGTGGGAGGAGGGGATTTCAGCCCCCCCTTCCTGTATGGCCCTGCTATCCATACATTCAACTACATGTTCCCTGTAAATCTTCCTAATTCAGACAATACAAAAACCAGCAACAGCGAAAACAACATAAGGGAGGGGAAAAAAGTTTTGGTGCTGTAGGGTCTCAAGCTTACTAGCTACAACTGCAAAGAAGATTCCATCATCAAGTCGTAGCGTGCATGAAATTAAAGGGTGAAGTACATGGTGGCACTGGTAAGAAAGATGCTCATATTAGTATTACCATCATTTTTTTTTCCTCTTAATTATTATTGTCTTTATTGTGTCCGTGTATATATTCATGCAATAAGAGCCACCCTCTCATTTTTGACAGGTCGAAGAAAAAAAAAACTATATAATAAGTGAACATAGCTAAGCTAGGTGTATGAGTGCATAATAATATTGGTATGTGCATATAATATATAGGAGTACATGTATTCTTATATTATGTGAATGCAGGCATGCATGTGTGTTAGTATGAATTTAAGGATTCTTGTGTTGGTTTGTGTGCAGTGTATTTGTGTATAGTAGAGCCTCAGATTTACGAACTTCAGAGTTACGGAATCTCAGCTTTACAAGCTGGCCATATTGCCTAATGTTAGGTAAGTATTGCCACTACAATCACTGTGGTCTATAAATCAGAGGTCCTACTGTAATGGATTTACACCAGCGGTATAGATTGTGTACCCTTTGAAAATCCATAGTCCAATTGTCACAAAGATGATACAATGCAAGTCTTATGCTTGTGTCAATGAAGTAGCTAAGTGTAAAAATGTGCTAATCTTAATATTAGCTAACCCTAACCAATAAATATTATTAATGGTGGTTAGCATTCAAATTTAAATTTCAGTCAGACTAGCTTGCTTGCCACTTGTGTCGAAGCACATCACTAGTAATAATAATTATCACATTGGCAAAGAGGAGATTGTTTTTGCTATTTTATGTTTTAGATAAATGTACTTGTTTCAATGAAGCCAGCCATGGAGACTGAGGAAGTATGTTTGGGGTGGACAGAGGGAGGCCAATCATGCAGTACCACACCTTCTGTGATGGTGTTGGTTGAGAGCCTGACTATAGGTTGCTGCTACAGTTTATCCTCATTCACACATCTGCTGAATACCACTGAACTTGCATGTTTGTTTCATAGTTGATCTTCAAAGAATATTATTTAATGTAGCTACCCACAATCTTCAAAATATCTTTCTGTCTATTTTAAATTGATTAAAACTTACAACAAAAAAAATCAACTTATATATGAAATAGATTATATTTAAAATAGGAACACAGGGAAAAAAGATTGATTAAAAAAGCACAAAATATCAACTTAAATATTATAATTGATTTCAATATTCATCAAATCTTTTGTTTTTGCATTTTGGCATAATTTTGCTGGCCAGCCACCTATCTCTTGTTCCACTCTTCTCTCATTCTCCCTTTTCTGCTCTTGCTCTCTCTTTCTTCTTTCTTGCTCCCTCTCTTTGGCTCTTCTCTTTTCTCCCTCTCTCTTTTCTCCCTGACACTTCTTAGCCGTTCCCTCTCTCTCTTCTTTCTCTCATATGCGATTATTCTTCTTTCTTCTTTTTTCTTCCCTTCATGTTTGTAGAAAATCCATGTGAAATGTTGCAAGCAGTATGTTGTTAATTCCACAACTAACAAGCCTTACAATTACCAAGCTTAACCTTCAAATAAGTCCATGTATCTATTGCTTATGACTCTGGACAGCAGCAAGTGCATGCACTACTACAAGCAGTAGCTATGTTGCTGATTCACAAGTGACAACCACTGATATCTGAATCAAAACAGATAGACAATTTAGAAAAAAGTTGCTTGAAACCTGTGACCTTCAGGTCCTGCCGGATTATGCTAACATTATTTCTGGAATAATAAACACAGTGGAATAATTCTAGATAAAGCATTTAAAAGAACAACATAGAAATAATCAGTCTATAATCTATAATTATAAAAGAGAGTTGTTTTTTTCTTTCACAACAAACGGAAATTAACATTAAGAAAAGTAGTTATGAGTCTGATCTTCATTATTTGATTACAGCACCTGGTTGGTGTTGGTCACTCAGTTATTGTACATGGGCAAGTTTGAAATACTGGGAGCGCTGCTAGGCTCAGAGTAAGTCATCTGGAAAATCATGCTAAATGGTTTCTGTTCTTGAGCAACTATAGCTATCATGTTGGATCACAATTGACAAAAAATGTAAACTATACCAATTACAAATTTGAAGAGAAGAGAGAAGGTGCATCCACTGCTGAGCATATAATTCCCTCATTCACTATTTACTCCAAATGTCTGGTTAGATTTCTCAGAATTGAACTTTTTACAGCTGCAGCAGAGCATGTTTTCTCCATTCCTCTGTATTGAGAAATAATTCAATATAATAGTAATCATTCATTTCATAACATACCAACACACATTATACATTATTTCTTTGGAATTATAACACAATTTTTTTTTTTTTTTTAATAAAAACACAATGATTTAAAAATAATAAGCATAGTCAGGAAGGCCATACTTACAACTAACAGAGACTTCAGTTCTGTTTCGAATCCTCAATGTCTTCATCATTAGCATCTATAGCAGCCTCAGGACAACTCCCCTCATCCCTCATCATTACTATCATCAAACTCCTCATTTCTTCTCCCCTGTATCAGTTTGTGAAAAATCATCGAAGATGTTGTCCTCTTTCAGAAGTAGAAGTGCCAGTACTTCACTTGCAGAAAGCTTCCTGCATTAGCAGTCATAACTAGAGTCACAATATGTTTCCAATTGTATATGTATCATTATTCTGTACCCATGGTGATTCTAAAAGTTTGCTATTGTTTATCATTGTAGAAAAAATGTAAAAAAAAAAAAGCTACTCAGCAATTTATTACAGTAGCCAGTACATTTTATGAGTTTACCTTTGGTGAACCCACAGCATCACCCAGTGGAGCGATCCTTGAGCATCGTTCAGCACAACTTCAAGCCACCAGTCACAAGATCAATAGTCTCAATGTGTTAGAGCTTAGAAATGAAATCCTCGTAATCACTGCAGATATCTCAGATCCTTTTGTGAGGAATATTCAGAAACAATTGGAGTCAAGAAGCTTGTGTTTCAGCATCCACCTTCTTCATCAGATCACACAACCTCAACAACTAGTGCAACTGTTTATTCTCCAGACACTCATGGAGTCAAGCTCCCCAAAATTGACGTGCCTACATTTGATGGAGAACTGTTGCAATTGCAAACGTTCTGGAAACAATTTAGTATTTCTGTCAATAATTGATCTGCTGTTTCTAATACAGAGATATTGATTTATCTTCATCACTCACTCCTATATAATGTTCCAACAATCATTATTAAAGGTCTTTCACTCTCAGGAGATCAATACAAGATTCTCTCAGGATCATGTATGAATCATCCACCAAGCATATGTGCGAAAGATTTACTAAATACCTGGGTTGAAGGAAAGATCAGGTAAAGATATCAGACGATTTCATGATGTGGTTCATTAACATACTGGCTCCTTCATAGCTGCTCTACTTGAGCTCAAACTTGATAAACAAATAATATTTGAATGGCAAAAGTTAGTCAAGAAATGGATGGAATACTCTACTATGAAGAACTGCTCTAATCTTCATGTGCAAGCTGCAAAAAGATGTTGTGGAGAATCAAAGAAACAAGTTGTGTTGCGAAGATCATTTCCAAGATCTGTGGCAGCTCTGGTGGTAAGTTTTTGGACGAATCATCTACATGGAACTGTTACCTCGTAAGTCTCAGAAACATCTGTGGTGGGCTCACATGAGTTGATACAAATTGCAGACGCAATCAAACTTCAGCGGCAATTGCAAGAACCATTCTCCAAGGGTGGATTTCTACTTCAAAAATGGAATTCTAGTGACCCACGAGCTCTACAACACTTGCTTGTAAATCTTGAATATTCAAAACCAGACCAGGACATGCCCTCAACTGAGGAGTACACTAAAACTCTTGGAATTCATTGATTGGAACGTTCAAGGATTGGCAGTGATGGTACCACCTCCTACATGCTTAGAATCTTTGACCAAGTGTGGTCTCACGTCAGACACTGCAAGACATCTACTGCTTTAGGCAGTGTTTCACCATCAACCATCCAAGCTAAGGTTTTTAGGCAGCGACTTACGGGAACTGAAAGTTGATTGGGATAATCCTATAACGAACGCATACATGATTCCATGCTTTTAATTTGATAAGCAATCACGAGTGCGATCCCTGGAGTTACATATGGTTTCTCTGGATGCCTCAGAAATATAAGCTTACACTGCATTGGCGTACGTCTGGACTACTGCAGTCTGTGGAGATGTGGACATTTCCCTTGTGATGTCGAAGAGAAAATAGCTCCTATATAAAGAGATTAACAACTCCATGCCTGGAATTGTGTGGAGTACAGTCTTAGGCCCGACTACTTCATCATGTTAGGACTGTTCTTGGAATCTCACTCTTGTTAGGACAGACAGCACACTTGCTTGAACTGGCTTGATGGAAGTCCTAGAAGATTCAAAACATATGTAGGAAATTATAGCTATATGTATATACTATTATTGATCTCTCAACAATCAATCTGGGCTAATATGTCTACCCTCATCCATAGCATTTCACAAAAACATCTCTCACTTTTAAAATCCTTGACTTAGGTAGCTAGTGGCATCGTGCTGACCCCTCTGCTTCTGCGATCAACTTTCCACGTGGTCTGCCAACATCTTGACATAGGTATCACATCCATCTTAGTTTGCCTTCACCTGAAGACACATTTTCTTCGTACTACATGTACTTTTGTGACTTCAACTATTCCCAAACATTTTTAGAATCCATTTCAGTGTTCATGCACACTTGCTGTGCCAAAACACTTTACTGATTGTTTAGGAAATCCCAAATTGATCAGGAGACCTAGATCATTTGCTAAATTTGACATTCAATGTGTACATGTTCCTGCAAGTGGAAGCACAAGAAACTTGACATCAAGTCAAAGTATTTCTTGGGCATCAACAAGTATACTTATTTTATCATTATCGTAATCCTACCAATGATTTAGAGTCTTACATTCAGGTCTTCTTTCTTTTGTACTGAGCACAGGTGTGGACTATAAATGAGATAAATATCTATCAAATTTTTTTTTCTACAGCTAGTAAATCTAGTCAGGAAATCGTCATTTATTTATTATTATTATTATTATTATGGGCTAGCTAGTTGTCATTTAGGTGGCCAGTTCTGTTATTAACTGACAGGAATTTTAAATTGCTTTCATAAAAATAAGTGCAAGAAAATTAAATGTGAGGCCCGAAGTGTAAGGGTTGTATGCCTAGTTCCAAACCAGGTTCTGTTTAGGTGGTTACTTAGTCAATGTTTTTTTCACGGGTAAGTTTTAATTGAGTGCACAATAAAATAATAAGTCTGAGTGAGAGAACTCTAATAAAAAGTGAACACTATTTTTATATCTTTAGCCCTACAATAATGAAAATATTAAATCTTGCTTTAGAACAGAATGCCAAACAACACAACTGTCACTTTTCTACGAATGTTGTTCACACTCTATTAAGTCTCTCTTCTTGCTGGGCTAGTCTAGCCCCACTAATAAATGAACACTCCTGCATTCAAAGTCATGGAGGTGATCACACAGTTGCAAAATTGATGTCGTTCAAAATTTGTAATTAGTAGTATTTTTAAATGGTGTTAAAAAAGAACTGAAGAGCTACATGGTAAATATATTCAAGGGCTAATTATGGGTCTTCTTGAATTCAAGATTCTTTGCTCTTCTTTGGCTTGTTCAGAAAGCTTCAGGTAAGTATATACTGCAATGCCAAAGATAGTGCAGCTAACTCCAAGCAACTGGTTGGACGAAACTGGATCCCCGAATATGAAATACCCACCAAGTAGAGTCACACAAAACTTGAAGTGACCAGCCATATTATATCTATGAAACGTCAAGGAAAGCTATGATGATTGCTCCAAGAAAGAGCGATAATGAACTGAGGGAGAGCATGTTGGGTTAAGAATAGGAGTGAGATCAAATTTTGAGTGGAGACTGAGGTTACGGGAATAATGCAGTGGAACAAATTAAAGTGGATATAAAGGAGACTAGAGAGATGGGGGGAAAATCTTATTTTCTTAGATCCACTATTTCTTAAATAGGATCCAGTTAGCTAACATTATGTACTTTCTTTTAATACCATAAGGTAAATGAAAATAAGCTTATTGAGGATACGTGATGGGTGAAGTTTTTCCGATGACCAAGAATATTGATAAGTTCACCATCAAAGCCACTATTCCTGATAACAGTATTATCAGCTTATAAAAATTAAAAATAATAATATAATAAATTCACAAGTGTGCAAGTATCCTGTAACAACTCCTTACCAAACTTTCCCCTGAGAGAGATGATAAGCTGTAAAGAACTGGCTCAAAAAATGGAACAACACACGCCAACATAGCTGATGAAAGAAAAGCCTGTACGAAACACCCCAGGGAAATGACAACTCAATACATTTACTCTGGAGAAGAAAAAAAGGGGAGAAAAAAAGGAGAGAAAAAAAACACACACTAACCTGATAATGGAGGAGCTGCATAGAGTTGACATTCATGTCTTTTTGCATCGTTCCTACCCACTATAAATAGAAGAAAAAGTTAATGCTTCTAATGTATGCAGAAGATTCAGAAGAGTACTGAGGCCATTAATTGCAAAGCAGCAACTTAGCATTAGATCATTATAATTATTTTAAACAATATCAATAGCATATAATACTTGGAACACAACAGATGTTTCTACACCTATGGTGATGTCATCAGGGATGGATCCAGAGCTAGAGACAGGGAGGGGCCCTAGGTCAAAACTTATAAAATAGCATTCAGATATTAATTTGTAAGTGAAGAACGTAGGCTGCATGAGTCTTTTGAAAACGGTTATATTGCCTGTATTGGTAGCTACATTCATCCTTAAGGGTGCTGGCACACCGGATACGCGCTCCCCCCACATAAATCAAGTAAGGTTAATTGGCTGTTGCTATGGAAAATAACTCCGATTCTATACCTTGCAGGTTCACGCAGCCAAGCGGATCTACGAGACATGCTGGCAAAATGTGGACTTACCAAGAATGACTGACACACGCACTGAACCAAAGAAGTTATGAAGCCTCAAAGTCCCAAAATAAACGGAACTTATTGGAGATAGTGGAGGACGCACAGAAGTCAGAATTTCGTCCACCGCTTCTTCAGCTCATTGTTTACAATATTGTCGTTTTTTGTTTTGTTCAATTCTATTTTGCTTTATGTTTACTCATATATTTACGTGATTTTTTCTTGTTGCGCCACAAATGTATACTGTATCGAAAACAAAAACGACTACTTTTATTACCTTGTTAAGTTACGCCGCTGTACCAAAATTGAAACACTAATCATCCGCCTTTCTGTACTTGGAGTACAAAATAGATTCCAATTGTCTCGTACTTTTTTGCCGCTGTGCAATTTTCTAGCCCCGCCCTCCGTAAGCCGAGTTAACTATACGCGTATAAGGCTCTTATCTATGCGCGGGTATTTAAGGTCCGCCCTCTACCTCTACAACTCGGTGGTTTCGTGGTTTATTGCTCAATTAAGCAGCGCGCGAGCGTTGCTATGTGCCAGCACCCTTAATGAATTTGATTGGGAGGGACACCCTGTACCCATTCTCCCCCCCCCCCCCCCCCCCCCCCCCCCCCCCCCCCCCCCTCTCCCCTTCACCTACCCGCTGGATCCTCCCCTGGTTAGCATCAGTGAATATAGTACAAATGAGTAAGAATGTCTGTATGTGTTTCAATGATTATATGCTATATGATATCAAACCTATCTGCTTAAAAGAGAGCCTCTTCTGTGCAACATAAAATAAAAAATAAAAAAAGATTTGGCAACCTTAACTGACATCACAACTGAAACAGAGACATAGGTTTGTTACTTAATGGACAAAGTCCATGTGAATTGAAGTAGTTTATATAATAGCTACTAATGAAAGTTTGTGTCTTACTATCTGATAAACGGAGGTCACCATTACTCCTGTGACAGCAAAGGCAGTGCCAAGAATATTGAATCGGACATCATAGTATGAATTTAGGACAACTCCTAGCAGAACAGGAATCTACATAGGAATAATGGATACTGTGTATATTGATTAAAAAAAATTTAATGTGTTATTTTAGGCATTAGCCAAGTCCTATAGCAACACCATAAATTTCAATGCTTAGCAATTCTAACTGGATAGTGTAATTAAGAAATGAAATTCATGTATATATATAGTGCATACAACCAAGGAAACCCTTATTTTTAAGCTACAAATATTTAGTGTGCTTGTTAATTAGGAGCCTTTGAGATTAAATTTATTGAACGATAAAATTAAAGAATGAAAATGTGTCTAAAATAAGTTCACACCCCAATTGACATAAACTACACTTTGGTGTAAATCCAACTTTCGAACCAATAACCTACCACTGTTAGATTAATAGCAAGTGAAGCCATTTTCCTGTAGAACAAAGCTTGGATGAGCAATATTACAGGAGTGGTCATGGCCTTGGCCAGTTGATATGTTCCTACAGTATTGTACTGGAGAGAAAGGTTGGTGAATACAACAAAGCCACAGAAAGAAGCAGAGAGAGGGGCAACTCTCAGCAGTTGTAATCTCTTGGGCTTGAAGACTCCTATCCATGCAAACACCTGGATTCCCACAGCTGTGACGAGGAAGTGGACCAGAGTTAAACTCATGCTAGGAAACTGGTAGCGAATATACACTAGCTTGTTTAGAAACACTACACTTATGGCTGAAGCCATGTTCAAATTTAGTGCCAAAACTGTTATCCAACTTATCCCCATGTCTAAATGGCGTTCTGGAGAAGAAATCTTCACTTAGCTTGACCCTTTACCATGCTCATGAAGACCATTAGAAATGACGATACTTTACCCTATGGATCTAGAAGCCCTAGAAATAATGATTCCCGCAGCTGTGAGTGTGACATAAGTAGAATGAGAGAACACTGAAACTAAACTGTGCTGCTGTCCCATGTATATACAGTATGCAGTAACTCGTGAGAATGTAGTAGGAATTTATTGTTCATTCTTTAGAGCGCTTGGATAAGTGAAGTTGGTAGGACTATCGACAGGGGCCTCTTTTTGCTAATAACAATGAACTGAAGTAGGAGGCAGTAAGTTCAATTATGTGTTATTGTGTCAGAGGGATACAGAATTGCTCTATTTTAGAGTTGTCTGGTCAACAGTTGCAGAGCTTGATGTAGTGCATTCTATTTTGTGAGCTGTCACGAAAAAATTGGTCCGCTTGATATTGGTCCGCCTGGACACTTATTTACTGTCCGTCCGGACCAGTTTTAATGTCAAAACTGGTCCGCTAGCGTTAAAAATGGTCCACATAATAAATTGTCCTATATGAGCCTCGTCGTCTCGGCCATACCTAGCTAGGCGCACCACTGTAAATAGATCAGTGTTGTTTTGGTGTAGAGATTCCAGACTTTCTTAGTTTTTAGTTACTCGTTCTTAGTTTTTAGTTACTCGTACTGAAAAAATATCTCGAATTCTTTGTTTTAGTTTTTCCCCAATTTTAGTTTTTTCCCAAATTCTCACAGAAGATTTAGTTCAATAATGAGACTCCTTAAAGAAAGTAGTACTAGTAGTTCTCCCAAATAACTTCAAAAATAGCATATTTCTATGAAATCTTAGGTATTATAAATAAAGTATGATATATTTTATATAGTTTAGAGTACAATTACTTGATTGCAATTAATCCCTTCATTATTAAATGACATTATTTCAAGGCTAATAGTATGGCACGCAAGTTGCTCATTCAAAATGCATGGGGAAAAAAATAAAATTTGATTAGTTTTAGCCATCCACTCTACTGGTAGTCTCAGTTATTATCGAATTTTCTGTCTTCTAAAGTATTTAGTTTTTTCATGTTCTCTACAGCTTAAGTTATTTTTACCAAAAGTAAAATACCCTAAACTATGGGGTTTTAGTTAACCACTATAAATAATACAATAGGTAGCTATTTGGTTTCAGCTTATATATAGTTTGTTGTTACTGTTTGTTGTTGTTTTTTGTACATAGTTAATATCACCTCTGTGGCTTTAAATTTTAGTGTTAAAAGCAGCCCATTATATTTCACTAATCAAATTTATGCAATAAATCACAATGCAGTAAAGAGATTAAAAAAACTATTGACATAGGAATAAGAATGTCCAAAACAATAATAGCTACTAGTTAACTGCTGCAATGGCTGCACAGCCATGGCACTGAGCTTTGTTCCACTGCATCACTTGGTATGTCTTGACAGGTGATGTGAAACCATTCCTTACATTCAGTGCATTCTACCATTTGGATTTGCACATCAGGCATTCTACAGATGCAAAATATAGAAATATCTTCTATTCTTGAAACTGGTCTAGAAACAAGAACAATTTTTTTATGTGGGAAAGGTGTAATTTTTCCCTTTGCCAGACATCTGTATAAATGGCCCCTCATTCTGGATTGATCGTAATGTACAGTATGTGGTTGGTGTCCAAATACCAATGCTGTTGCGTTAGCTACTGCAAAAAGCCCACAATCATTGCTGCCACTCTGTAAATAAAATATGACAGGAGTTAAAGATCAAACAACATAGTCACTACAAACATGCCCAACACCTGAAGAGCTTTTGTAGTTATAAATACATCTCTTTGTAATACCTGTTGCTGAATATCCATGAACTGTAGTTCAATGTGTTGGTGACTTGTACGCAGAATTGAAGCTATTTGTGAGGCTACAGGAGTAGATACTGTACTGTATTTGCTGTCAAAAACTGCAACACATGGATGAGTTAAACCCATAGTGGATATTGTTAGCCAATGGCCAGGAGAAAAAAGAATTTGAATGAACTCCCCTTGCAAAGAGTTGAATTGATATACTGAGCCAAGGCAAGTATCCTGTAGACCATTAATGTGAGGAAACTGCTTCTTCAACATAATTTGGACAGCATTTATGATGGTATCTGTGAGCCATCCAGTAGGGCTTAAAATACAATCTCTATCTGATTCAAACAGTTGAAAATCTGGAAGCCAAGCTTTCGGATTTCTTTTGCTGACTGTACAGGAGTCTACATCAATGACTACCCTATTACTAAAATAATGTTGACTCTTGATGATATACAGGAAATACACAAGTTGCCATGTTACCTTTCTTTATTTCCATATTTGTATTTGGTTTCCCTGTATGCCTTCATAAGCTGTGCAGCAAGACAGGTGTTTCGTACTGGTCTGTAAAATGAATGTATAAACATTATAACAATAAATATTCGAACAGCTCTTATGTAGTAATAGAATTACAACACACAAAAACTAAGTGTGTAGTTTTCAATTCAGTGTCTTGGCATTTGCTAAACATTAGTGTGATATCAAAATAGGTAACACAATTAGGTATGTACATGAGAATAACATGTCATTAGGTGGGTAAAATAGATACATTTTTTAATATTGAGACCAAGTCAAACCTTGAAACATGGACTTGTTTGAATGGAGCTTGCACATCTTTGATTTTGATTTTCTTTGCAGGTGAATTGAACAAAGAAATATCTTTACAGAAATCTTTTCGCTTCTTTGCAGGAGTACTTGTTGAAGGAGGTCTGAAATGTTCCTTTGTCGGACTAGTAATGATATGATATGCATAATAACCATCATTAGAGATAGACAAGTAGAAACTTACGATTGTGAAGAAATATATGTGGGTGGTGGCAATGGAGGTATAGAATCATCTGATTCAGTTAATTTGATGGTATTATTTGACATAGATAGAGCTGATATTAGAGTGCGGTCTGTATCAGTTCCCTCAGGCAATGAGCTTTTGATACATATGCAGTGTTCCAACATTAAAATTACCAAAACAAAACAGAAAAACTAAATGACTAGACATCAGTTCATTTAGTTATAATAGAGGTACACTAAAAACACAGAAGAGTAGCATACAATCTATACTAAAAACTAGTAGCTAAATTTCAATAGCATGTGGTGTCATTAACTCACCAGTTTACCTTCAATACCAACAATGGGCTTAATTGTTTCAACCAAATACAATCCCTATTGCTCATCCAGCAGGTCTGTAATAGCACTGTACTAGATTAACTAAAACCACTCTGTCCTTTGAGTACATTTCTAGTCGAGTGAAGCAGATAGTACATTAAAAAGTGTTTATATTATCCAGTGAGCCTATACAGTGGCGTATAGAATAACATTCTAAATGTCATAGAATAAAATTGACAGTTAAAACATTCTAAGAAAATTTGTAAAAGTGACAATGATCATTTAGTATGTTGTCATATTTTTTCAAAGGTGCAGAGCACATGCTCAATGGGGGTTCCACATTGAATAGACTTGTCATGGTTAGTTTCAAACTCATGAGGCCAGGCTTTTCAATCTAATTATGGTATAATGATGTATAGTTCATGCTCATTCAGGACCAATCAACACTAATCGCCTCACCACACCTTCCCACACCTCATCCTGAGCTATTCCCATATAATGTGTCTTTACAATCCCTTAGTTGTACTCACTAGAAGGTCACTCAAAGGCCGAGTGCGTATGAGTTTGAAACTAACCGTGACAAGTTAATTCAACGATTTTTAATAACACTGGTTACGGTTAGGCACCTGGGGTGGCCTCAGTAGAGCGTGTGCTCTACACCTTTGAAAATATGTAACTTTGCCTAACTCCTCCAGACTTAGCTTCATTTAACTTACCAAAAAGAAGCAGAAGAGTTAACTAATGGTATACTGCTTGACATCGACATACTGCCACACACAAACAAAATAGGGCAAGTGATAACAATATACAAACACTATATGATTTATTAATTAATTTGCTTTTGTTGTGACTTACGCTGAAACATCATCTGTATCTCTGGGAATATACAACTTTAAATGGGAGCCAATTGCTTTACTTATTTTTCCAGATACGGAATGCTTAAGGACAAAGACACCTTTCTTTGAAGCACTGAGGATGTCATATGGCCCAATGTACCGCATTGTCAGCTTTCCACCTTTCCGTTTTTTGCGACCAAAATCTTTCAATAGGACTTGCTCGCCTACCATAAATAAATGAGGATTAGCACGTTTGGCATCATAATACTGTTTCTGTCTCTCTTGAGCTGCCAAAATATTTCTTTTGGCTGATACCATAACATCAAGTCTTGTCTTTTGTTGAAGTTGATAAACATCTCCATCAAATTCATGACGAAGGCAAGCTAAATCTTTCGCACTATCTTTGGTCATACTAATATCAATTGGAAGAATAGCTCTGCGTCCAAACATTATTTCAAATGGAGTATGTTTAGTGGACTCTTGTCTGGATGTATTGTAAGCAAACACACATGAATCTATATAAGAGGACCATGACTTCCTCTGCTTGGAAACAAATTTTGTTAACATATTTTGTAATGTTTGATTCCAACGCTCATCTGGCCTAAAACAGAAGCATCAATCAGTAAAAAAATTACAGTAATCTGCATCAATACATGAAGGTTTAAATTTGCCCCATCAAAATTTAGGGGTGAAAACTTCTGCTGTTTTAAATGCACTAAAAGCGTAATATATAAATAAATATACCTGTGGATGATACGGAGTTGTGAGCTGCCGTTTGATGCCCAATTGCTCTGCCAAGTGACTATCCAAAGCATTGTTGAATTCACGACCACAGTCTGATATAATCACATGTGGTAGTCCAAATCTCATGAATAACTACAGAACAGTAAGATATTTAACTAGTGATGTGCTTCAGCACGTATGACGAGTGAGCTGGTCTGACTGAAATTTAAATTTGCTAGCTAGCTGCTAATAATTTTTGTTAAATATTTTTGTTTTGTTTATTGCTATTCTTTAGCAACACACAACAATTTTATACATACTCATTCTGTCTCGGCAGCTCTTTGCTGTTTTTTTTTCTTTTCCTAGCATTACTTCAAAGTCTTTTCTCCCGATTTCTTGTGCCCGTGCTAATGTTTATGTTTTTAAGTAGCCTCCGGGGGTGGACACGCATTGACTCTTTGAACTTTGCCATATACCAAAATCTCAATTGAGACTCGTTAGTGAGAGTCTCGTTTCACTCGCCCAAATACATTTCTCAATTATCTAAATATAAACATGCCACGACACCATTAATACCTTATAAAGAAGGGTAGCTACTCTACTTGAACACTTATCCGGTGTAGGAATGGCTTCAACATATTTTGAAAAATAGTCACTAATAGTCAAAATATACTTGCTTCCATCATCTGCTGTAGGGAATAGCGGCCCAATAAAAAAGTCCATTCCTATGCAGTACCATGAGCTAACAACTGCTATTGGATGCAGCTGTGGAACACCTGTAGTGAGCTTTCGATTCATGCGTTGGCACACATCACAAGTTGATATCTGAAATTGTAAATACTTTCAACAATATTGAATATAATTGTAAATTGTGATTTACCATTTTTTTAACATCAGACACCATTCCAGGCCACATAAAATGCTCTTTGATTCGATGCAAAGTTCGATTTATACCCAAGTGTCCTGAAGTCTTGTCAACATGACAGGACAGCAGTACTTGTTTTTGTTCTTTAGTTGAGCGTAAATATTTTAAAAAATTTCCCTATAAAGCAAAGTAGTGTATGTATAGCAGTTCTGATAAGCAATTTCTAGCTTACCTTATTCTTGTAAAACATCTCCCCATGCCTGACTTCAAATTTCTTTGCCTTTCTTCTTATTGATCTTTTCTTATTGCTATCAGCATTTTCTGAATAGGCTTTTGTAGTCAGGAACTTCACTACATCGTCAAGCAGCTCTCCACTTTCTTCAAAACAGTCTTTTTCGGACATAGCGAGAAGAATAACTAAAGCAGACTGAACTCCACGTGGACAGACAAATTTTCACGCGAAAATTTATCCCACCGGACCTAATTTTACGTGAATATTGGTCCGGGGGACTCAGTTTTACGGCGGACCATATTTTACGTGACAGGTCTAGAAGCCCTAGAAATAATGATTCCCGCAGCTGTGAGTGTGACATAAGTAGAATGAGAGAACACTGAAACTTGGTGCCAAAACTGTGCTGCTGTCCAACTTATCCACCATGTATATACAGTATGCAGTGAATGTAGTAGGAATTTATTGTTCATTCTTTAGAGCGCTTGGATAAGTGAAGTTGGTAGGACTATCGACAGGGGCCTCTTTTTGCTAATAACAATGAAGTGAAGTAGGAGGCAGTAAGTTCAATTATGTGTTATTGTGTCAGAGGGATACAGAATTGCTCTATTTTAGAGTTGTCTGGTCAACAGTTGCAGAGCTTGATGTAGTGCATTCTATTTTGTGAGTTATCTCTTAGCTTGTGTTTCTGCGTTGGAGGAACACAGATAGAATTTCAGTCTCATATAGGTCAATTTCATATAGGTCAAATCAGGTCCTAAACTTCATTTTTGGTAATCTAAATCAGCAGGCAAAGCTGATTTACCTGATACACATGAGCTAACTCCATTGAACAGGGTATAGCTACTAGTACAATAATATTTCCCACAAATATTTCACTTATGTTGCTGAATTTAGAATTTTTTTACATATCCTGATGTTCACAACAATTTTAGCCAGAGATTGTAATCAGGTTTTAAATTGAATGATCATTGCTAATTAATTAACGTGTTAATTAAGTATAGTGCTTAATTAATGCCATCTTTGAATAATAGCTTCAGTTTACGGTAAACTGAACAATAATGATCAATTAACACAAATAGTTAACTGGTTCTTGGTTGCCATGACTGCCCGGCTAGCTCAGTCGGTAGAGCATGAGACTCTTAATCTCAGGGTCGTGGGTTCGAGCCCCACGTTGGGCGCCTCTTTGCTCTTTTTTTTTTCTTTTCTTTTTTTCTGTTTTTTTTTCTTTTTGTCTTTAGTGAAGGTGTTTTCATTTACTGGTCATTAGTGCCCACAATTTCCTATAAAGTGCCACGCCCATATGTCAATTACCATATTTGGTAAGTTTTAAAAGTTTGTATATCTCTATGCTAACACCTCAATCATTACCTAGAGGCTTTGGACTTCATGTGGTCCATTATTCAGTTAACTTTGCTACTATAGTGTACAAAGTGTTCCCTGAGCTAGTGTTATGATGGTATAGAGATTGATTGATCCAGGCACTTATTCTTCATGCTAATTGAAAGAACTAGCTAGCTGTAGACTTAGATGTAATTGTAATTGTAGTTGTTGTTGTTTTTCTTTTTTCTAATGTTCACTAAAGATTTAGTTTTAACTATTTCTTCAATGTCATGGTCAATACTTACTACCTATTGACTTAGTTTTAGTTACTTGTGTGGCTTCACAAATCCTTCAATAATGGGGACTCCTTAAGCAACAGGTCATGTAGTTCATCGTGTGCACTGGAACTAGAGCAGCCAGCTACTGATGACCAACAAGAAGAATTCTTGGGCACTAATTTTTATGGATACAAGCTAGTTGGAGACAATGTAAGACCTTCATTTCAACGAGATGAACACAGAGGTCTTTCTTTGCATCATTTTCACACATATGGAGTCAAGGATAGAATTTCTATGAAGTTTTTTTTTTTTAGTTTAGAATATGTTTACTTAACTGTTATATTCACTTAATAATTGCCATTCAAGGTGATTTGGATGCAATAAATAGTGCTGTATAGTTTTTTCCCATCAACTTGACTGATAGCTTTGGTTTTATTAGGATTTGCTGTCTCCTAACGCATTTAGTTGGTTTTGTTTTTGTTGTTGTTGTTTGTTGTTGTTTTTTGTTTTGAGGCTCGGTGCAGCTTAGTTTTAGTTCATACTAGCTAGATACCCCAAAACTAAAGGTTTGGATTTTGTTTTAGTTTGCTATATGTAGGTATAGCTATAGCCATTGCTTTAGACAAGTGAAATAAGAATAAAGAAAAATTCTAATCCAACGAATCTCGAATGCATTTGTGGCCAAACTGCTCAATGGATTAGTACATGCTCGTGTATGCTAATGTTGCGATACCAATCTTCTGGTTCTGGCTCTTTGCTGTTCTGAGGGTGTCCTTTGCAAGATCACACGGCATCATACATTACATAAGGCAAACTCCATAGCTACAGTAATAACATTGTGGTTTTGTATCATTTCTTGCACATCTGCTTATATACTGCTATCACTTGCATTCATAGTGTCTCTGTCCCTGTTCTAATAGTCACTGTCACAGATAAGTTGATGTATTGAGTCTATATTTAAGTATACTAGTCATAGATAGATAGCAGTGAGTGAAGCGGAACCCAAGTGTTACAATACAGACAAGTTAATCTTTTAAAATTTATTGGTTCTTGATTTTTTCCCTCAAGTTTATTTGGTTTGTCTCACTTCACTCCACTTTGTTGACTGGTGGCTATTCTTTATGAATTTTTACATATGCTCCCTTTTTAATCTAGCAAATTTCTTAGTTACAACACATAGCTACAACAGCAACAGTGAGTCTTACTTGCTAATAGTAGTGTAGACAATGTATGAAGACTTATCAACATTAAGTATGAACTGTGAGGATTATTATGGAGTAGCACATAGCTAGTTGAGTAAGGTTCTTGTACACAATTGAGCTTACTCATACAAGGTTATATAGGAAAATAGACGCAAGTTGATTAAATATTTATTTAGTAGAAAGGGAGAACATGCTTCCATCACCATGGCAAGTTGGAAGGCCTCAAACATCTGGCAAAAATTTGCTGAGTCATTGCAAGTGGGTAAAAAAAAATATTACAACAGTAGCTAGCTCTACTGAAGAATACTGAGCCAAGTCCTTGCCAACATTAACAATAACTCTGTTGTTCAGTTATTCTCGGCTGAAATAATTATAATAGCAAATTTTCTTGTTTTAACAGCCATTAAAACTAAACCCGACGTTTCAAATTCTTGCCGAAGTTCAGTTAACCCCGGAAGAAGACTTCGGCAAGAAGTCGAAACATCAGGTTAAGTTTTATTTAACAATATTGGCTGTTAAAACAAGAAAATCTACTATAACTCTATTGTTACGGGACTAATCTATGACACTTAACCTCAAAGGAAAGTTCTCTGGTTTCTTTTCATATAGGATCGTTCCTAAGAGCAAGCAAAGTCTTCTCTCGAAAACTATCCTACACATTCCTCTTCTCACCTATTCTAAAATAAGAAGCCCGACAGAAGGACATGTCCGCCTTGCATTCATGAGACATTCAGTTTAACTTCATTCTTGTCAATCCATTATTACATTACAACTCAACACACAGGTGCTGTTGGGAATCATTGAACACTAGGGGGTTAAGGAGAGAGAGAAAATAAGAGAATTAGCTAGGTCAGTTTCAATGAGAGAGAGCATGGATGTCTGTTTGCTGCGGATGAAAATTGATAATACATGAGTAATCCAGATAGCTGTATGAAGATTGGCATGAAGAATTGACTGCAGTGAGGGCCTATAGCATGTCTCTGAGTGCAGAGGTGTGAGCACCGCCCATCTTCCCGCCACTCTTCTTTAGATTTTCTATGTACTTGAACCGATCTGTTAATTGACCATTATGGGTGATCACAGACTGCAGGAATATACCACATCACACAAAAACATAACAACAATGCAAGTATACAAAACTAAAAGTACAAACAATTTAACTATATAACCTGGGACAGAAAAATCACATATCAAAATACTTATCTGGTGGGAACAATAGAAATACAAAATGTGACACACTTTATGTTTTGTATTGTTCGTTTGCATCATTTCTTTTTTACATCTGTACTAAAGTCTACAATAAGCCAGTTTTCCTACATTGTGCCAGTGGCTCACCTTTTTTGTGGTGTTTCCAATATCGTATTCATCTAAAGAATGCTTGCCATCTACCTTTAACTGCATACATATAAACAGACAAACACACACACACACACACACATATTGCAAACATTACATACACTATTATTCTGCCTTAGTATGGACCAGCTAGTTAATGCCACAATTTTTATTCCTAACACTCATAGTCAGCAATTCAAAATATATTTTCTTTTGAAAAAAAAAAAAAAAGTTCTCCTGAACTTATTCAGGCACATTTTCAAAATAATGGGGTCATGGTATTTTTTTAGCCACGTATTGCTGCAAAAAGAAGAAGAGTTAAAGAAGGTACAAGTTAACATTTCCTTGAGTGTTTTTATTATTTAGTCTTACACAGTCTTTCATTAGTGGTAGCATCTTCGAGCCGAAATAATCGCTGGACTCTCGAGGCACTTGGGCTGGCAGGTTGTCAATGGACATCATCATAATACCATTATCTGACATGCTAGGAAACAATAACATAACACCAATTAAAACAACAACAATAACTATTATAACTAGTGGTGCGCTCGAATAGCGCAAAATAGCGAAGCGAGCGATGCATGTTCCCTGTAATTGCAGCTATAGATACAGTTATTTATTTTGATGTTGTTAATGTTATGTCTGTCTGTTGTTTCATATAGAATCATTGGTGCTTCTATTCTATACCACTGTATGATGAAGGTTATAAAATTTAGGCTATGTAGTAAAACAAAAGTAATGAATTATTTTATTATTTATTTTTATTAATGTAATTCGTAATCAGCTACATAGTATTGCTTTATATAATAAAGTTTAAGTGTTATATTATTTGTGATAATATAAGAATAATGAATTATTTTACCATCAAAGTTATTGGCTGGTGTTTTAGACAGAATATACCGCTATTTAATTAAAAATGTCATACATCATTACAGTTATAGCTGATGTAAACTTTGTGGTTTAATAAAAATAAAAAATAAAAGAGTTTGTTTGGGTACTATAACATATTCAGAGGGAGAGCAGAGTATGTTAAAGGGATGTAGATCTTAGACTACATAGTTTGATAATAGAGTTAGGTAAATTTTTATAGTTTTACATTAAATTTAACCTGCAAGTGGAGGAATGTTTCCAGGATGCATGTTATTTTGAGCTGAATAGAGCTTAGGGATATGTTTATCCCGGCTACATTGACAACATTCCAATGACTTAAATTTCATTTTGGTGCCTGGAAACTTCTCCATACACGTTATGCAGACTGTGATAGTAATCGATGAGATTTTAGCATGAAAATTACGCATTGCTGTGTGAACTTGAGGATCATCAAATGCTGGAATAATATGGTGCAATGGAACCTGGGGATGTTGTCTTGACCTGTTCCCCCTAACTTGAGACAATCTAGTCTCCAGTTGAAGTGGTGTTTCATCAGCCAATCTCTGCTGTTGGTTAGTTGACAACTGCTCTAATGTAGAGGAATTTTGTAATGAAGATTCATTTGCTGTTCTCAACAGTTGGTTAGTGGACAAACAGTGGAGCCTGTGATCGCTTTCACTATCACTTTCAAACAAATGTGTGACTTGCTGTTTTTGTGACATTAGTTGTAGACGTTGCTCTCTGCATAATGGTTTCCTAAACGAAAATATGTCTCGTATTAACTTATTGAAGTATATATTTTATTTTATATTTACCTCTTGCATTCGTTGCTGATAAGCTGAAAGGCTTTGCGGTATCGAAATTGTTTGAGTTATATTTTCTGCAACTTTTTTTGCTGCTTTGGGTGTATATGAGAATGGATGTCCTCTAATAGATGTCTTTTCCTTCCTCTTGCAGTACAAAAAGTAGTGGGGATATTAGCTTCTTGTTCAGATGGTGTGGCTGCATTTTCAGTGTCTTCAAGAGTAGTTGAGTCTACAGCTGTATAAAGTTGATTGGTACAGTAATCCTCAGGAATAGTCTAATAAATAAATTAGGAACATTTAATGGCTTTTCAAAAAGAAAGATTCTTTACTTTGCTACCTGTTTCTGTTTCGTTTTAGCTCTCCTCCTCCTTGCCCTGTCCTTTTCATTTCTTATCTCTCTCCTTACTATTTTTTCTTCTGGAGTTCCTAACGCCCTCAAAGCTCTTGACCGAGCGTTTCTAACGTTTTGTCTACTGGGCATCGCTACTTCGTACGGCGGGTAAACAAAACAAAATGTTGCTAAGAAGGTTACCCGTCCCGCGCAAGCGTGTAGGATAAAGGGAACGTTTTGTCTACTGGGCATCGCTACTTCGTACAGCGGGTAAACAAAACAAAATGTTGCTAAGAAGGTTACCCGGCCCGCGCAAGCGCGTAGGAGAAAGGGTACACACGTACGCCCACGCATGAACAAAAACTATTTCTAGACCTAAATATATATATATATCGCGAACTCATTAGAGAGTCAGCTCCGCTCGCTTCGCTCGCTTCGCTGAATTATATTTAGTAATAATACTATTATCAATAAAATAATAATAACCATTATAATAATTATTATAATAATATTATTAATAAAATAATAATAAAATTCATGGCAAGGCCATGTACTTGTTGTTGTTGTGTTGTTGTTTTTTCATCACTAGCTAAATTAGCTGAAGGTGTGCATGTGATTCTAACATCATCAGCTCCAATGGACTTCTTGCTGGCAGAGCATTTAGGACAAATAGATGCAGACTGGTTGACAGCAGTTTTAAAGAATAAATGTTTGTTAGCTGCAACAATACATACTGCACTATGATGCTTAAAAGTGAAGGTTCGTATAAAAGGGCGTAGCCGGGGACATATTTCACGATAAGTGGAAAATGGCGGCTGACAGTATTTGGAATCAATGTCACACAGAAGTCGTGAGCATCTTAACAGAAGACAAAACAATAAGCAAACAAGAAAAAAAAATTAATGGTGGGCTCTAAATAGAGAATGAAGAAAAGTACTGTTTGCCATTGACGCAGCTAAATTCAACTGCAAAAGATATACAGCGTGCTATCAAGAGTTCTGCAAGATTATTTTGGTATGTACACAGGGCATTGATAGATGAACTTGAGTATTACTCGCAAAAATGATACATAGCTGTTGTTTTTTTGTTTTGTTTTTAGTTGGCACTCGTTAACATGGTGTGGATCAACTAGAAAAGATAGTGAGCTATAATGGAGGGTTCTCTTTGTGCGGCTACTTTTTTAAATGTCAAAGGGCATGCCGGGGATTCTTTGTTTTATACCCGGACCTCCGGAAGGAGTTGGGAATGTGGTAAACTAGGCCACAGATTTCACATACGGAGAATAGCATTGAATTATAAACGCGACCTTTACATCAAACCATTAAGCATTCCAGTAGCCATATTTTTTTAATTAAAAAACAAACACTCATAGTGCTCTCATTATGATTTTATAATACAGGAAGTACTACGTCAAAGCCGTATGTATAAACAAAAAATTAATGGGATAATCAATTTTCAAAATTGCCAACCGAACGCTTGCATCATATGTCACTATTGATGGTGAGGGGTTAAGATAGGAAGAGCAAACAAACACTACTAACAACCATCTATACAGAATGTACTTCAAGGAACAAGTGCAGTGAGTAATATTGGACAAGAACCTGTCCAACACTACTAGACAGAGCCAAGAAAATATGCAAACTCACTAAAAAGCTTGAAACAAAAAACATAACATGTTGTTATGCTCGTTGTGATGCCATGCAACTATTATCTTCACTTTACCACAAATGGAGGCCATTATTCGAGACCCTGCAGTGTATGTTTAATCTCTCTGATGATAACAAATAGGAAATGGTCATTCAATGATTAAAGTTCACTCTGAGTTTATGGTTGTTAAGTTGGAGTTCTTGAGTTGGAGCTGCTGATGGTGACAGAAATAGTCAGAACATCACATGGTGACAAATACACATCTAAAACAAACTATCAACCAGACACACCCTCCAGCAGGCAAGTCCAGCACTCAACAGAGTGCAAGCTGTTCTGAGCTGGTTAGGTCTTCAATGTGTATAATAAAATTTATATACAAACATGCTTTCCATTAAACATTTTATAGGTTCAAGCAAATAACACACATGATGTATTCAAGCAAATAACACACATGGTGTATTCAAGCTGGAAATTACTCATTTTTGCTATATAAGAATACTTAGAAGTTGAATCACAGAGACGTCCGACTTCCTCACACATTGTACATGCATGTCAGACAGAGGGGAAATATCAAACAGAACAGAACCACTCAAACCTACTTATTGGATTTGGCTCCAGTGTGAAGATTCTGAATGATGAAAGGATGTTCTAATGTAGTAGTGTATTTGGTGAACTCCAACGACCCCTACAATACAGCAAGATATCACACATCAAACACTGAAACTTATTGACATAGATGAGTCCTACCTTCATTGTACATAGCAACAGTGTAATGCATGCTTATTCTAAATAAGAAGGTATGTCAGAGTAAATTAAATCTTTCATAAAAACATTTCATTTACCCCATTTCACCTCCCCGAAATTTCATATATATTTTTTTTAAATTCCTTGCATGTAACATCTACTCAATATAGTAGTCCACGAAATTGTAGGCATATTGAAGTAACATCACCCTATTTAGTGCTCACCCCCAAATCCACTGAAATGTCTGCCACGGCGAGCAATCTCTGAGGCAGCTCAGGACTTCCCTCGTGGATGAGAGAGGACGCGTCAAAGGAGTGGGGGTGAAGGCTCTGCCCCTGTTCGTTAGTGATGAGTCTGGCGGTGCCTGGAGCCCAGAAGATTCCGTTCACCAGACACGAGGCATGGGGCATGGCCTGGGGGGAGGGGGGACAGGAAATGGAGAAAGATGGCAGGGTAAGAAAAGAATGTTAGTGGACAAGAAAAGGAAATAATGTACGATATCTAATTAATAATAATGATAGTGATGATAATAATAATCATCATCATCATCATAATAACAACAATAGCATTGTAATACATTCCACACAATACTATCTTTTTTAAGTTCGTTCAGTATGAGTGTTGTGCTATGTTTGTGACTGTGTGTGTGTGTGTGTGTGTGTGTCATTGCTTACTTTCTCAAAGAAAGTGGCCTTATAGTTTTGAGGGTTCTGAGCGAAGTCTCTGTCACTGTAAGGTCTTCCATCTTTATGCACCAGATGATGCTGCTTGTCCACAACCGCACCATACACCTTACGAGTGTCTAGGAAACAAATCGATAAAAATAAACAATCCATTCGTATAAATAAAGTTATTTGGTTAATTATAAAATAAGCAAACGACAGGTTTAGTTGTTCTCAACTTCGAATGTAAAATGTTTATTACCTCCGTAATCCCTAACTTTCTGCAGTGACTCTAAAGACACAAACTCGTGAGGAAGCTGCTTAAACACTTCTTGGGCTCCCTGCACACACACACACACACACACACGACACACACACACACACACACGACACACACACACACACACACATAAGTCTAACTATAAACACTACCGTCTACATATACATACACACATACATACAGTAGAAGACAAAAAAAAGTTTCGAATTCCGTTCCGTAGAAAGGCCGTCGCACGATTAAAAAACGGGAGGGAAACGGTACGCCGTTTGTTAAAAAAACGGCCGCTCCGTTAGACCGTGTTACCATTTTAATCTTTCTCGTTCACCGTATATTTTGCTCAAAGCAATATAAAAAATCGTTTATCCAATAAAACGTTCTGATTTTTTGTTTACAGAGGCGGAGCTTCTCGGGTTTAAAAAAATTGAAGCCGTCCTATTCGAAGTTGTCTCGCGGAGAATTGTTAGTTCGACCAACGCACAGTATCGACGTTTTCTTGATGTTAGGGCCTTCTTCGGTCTGCAGCTTTATTGAAGCAAGTTAAAATTTTTGTACGAGCTTTTTTGTGCTATCCCCGTAGCATTTAATGGTCAATATAAGGCCTTAGCTTGCTGATATAGCTATAGAAGAGTTTCTAGCTAGAAAATATCTGTGAATCGACGGAAATGCTTCACTGCTTTTTACCGTTTTAGTAAACGGTGTCGGCCGTTTAGTCAAAACGGTACGGAACGCAACGATAAAACAACGGTAAAAAAACTACCGTTTTACGGCCGTACTACGGAACGGAATTCAAAACTTTTTTTTTGTCTCCTACTATACATACACACATACATGCCACACCAACTCTAGTTAAAGCTCACCTGTGACACATTCCCGGATCCGGTGAAGACAAATATGAGAGGTCCAAGAGTCTTGGGAATGGAGCCGTGCTGTATCTCTCGCCCCAGAGCATAAATGGCTGCCTTGGCGGACACGGTGGACGGGTAGTTGTGGGCGGCGCCTACATACTGCACAATTGATGACATACAGACAGGAATTACGGGAGAAGAAAGATGGACGACAGATATTAAGTCACTTTACTGCAGAGTGAAGCAGTTATTACTGTATTTCCTCAAATAGTCCAGGGGTAGCCTTTCTTTTCAAACACACTCAAAGGTGCGAGTTATTTGAGGTCACGAGTTAATCACTTAGGCAGCAACGCTGTGCTACACACATCTTCATCTAAGCACGTAAGTGGATTCTGGGACATGCACAAAACTTAAAACGTCCAATAGCTTATCCCAAATGGAGAGCAGGTAATTCAACTTCAGTACGTTCCAGTCTTTAGAATATTGTATTGAATACAATACATGTACCTCAACACATGTTATGTCAAGTACAGACAATTCACAAACACACCAATATCACACACAAACACCACACACCAACACATATACACATGTATGCACAAACCAGCACAAGTGAAGCAAGTTATAAGCAAATTGGTCTTGGCCCTCACCATGAAAGGGGTGTGGTGTCCCAGTGCCAGTAGCCGCACCCCCAGGCCGTGCAGGATGTTGATCATACCACACACACCCGCATACTTGCCAAAGGCCACCACTCGCCGACCGCTCTGGTCAAGGATGCACTCGTAGTCCATCAGCCTGATGCCCTAGATAACAAGACAGAGAGAAGGAAGGGAGAGGAGGTGAGAAAGGGAGGGAGAAAAAATATGGATAATACCAGAGTCTGAATTATTTGTTATTCTTTTTCTTGCTTTGTCGTCTCAATAATTATTCAAAATATCAAGTGGATGCATGAACTGATTGGAGTACTCGGAACAATAAAATACATGTAATTAATTTTACTATTCATCGTTAAAGTTCCCAAGAGCAGCAGAAATCAGAAGACATAGTGAGTGCTGGTATAAGAAGGCATAGAGCATAGTATGATATTTTATGACATAACATCATGATCTATGAATATATACATACATATGTAACCTATGTCCAGGGAGGTATTTAAGATTTAATCTTGGGGGGGAGGGGGTTGAGCTTGCACTACCTCAATGGGGTCAAGATGGAAGAGGAGATGGGCTTCAATTACCAAGACAATAATTAGAGCAGCAATAAACTTGTGATGAAAGCAATTGCAGTCACCTTCATTACCGTATCTCCTCGATTACTCCGCGCCCTCAATTAGACCGCGCCTTCAATAGATCGCGCATCGTTTGTCTTACTGAAAGTAATAGTACGCGTCGTCGAATAGACCGCGCAATTGACTAAATGATTGACGACCATTACCAAATTAAATCAAATTGACGATATTTACCCGATCGCATACTAAAAATTGAAATACCATTATTGCATTGTAATTTGTACTGTAGTAACTGGTGTGTGCATTTTAGTTTTGGATGGACGAGGTACATACTTCAGATCCAGGCAGCAGTTCATCTGGTCAAGTTGTGCACTCTGCTGCCGACACTATAGAGAAGGAAACCGCCCGTCTCAATCTTGCTACCGATGTTGAAGCAGACGACCCCTTTGCCGACCTTGATGCTGGAGTTCATGATGAGGAAGAGGACGAAGAGTGCATGATAGACGATGAGTGACTGAGACATTTTACTAGCTGAACTAGGTAGCTATCAATTCATAGTATTTCTTGTTAATGTTTTGACAAAATGACAAACAAAGACTGGGTGGGGCACAATGAGCGGCGCAGCGGCAACCGCATGCACTCTATTTAAACAGGAAGTTGCAAAACTGACGGTACCGCGCCCTCGATTAGTCCGCGCACAGTTTGTAGGCTTGAAAAGAATAGACCGCGCGCGGTCTATTCGAGGAAATACGGTATTCACTTTTTAACTTTGCATTTTGCTTACAGAATATTTCAAGGAGGGGGGGGCGAAATGACTTCAAGGGGGACGAACAGCCCCCCCCCCCCTAAATGAACCCCTGATGACACTCTGGGGATAGATTAATCACTACAGAGTAGGAGGACTGAAAGCCTTATCTACAGAGTTGGAAGAGATGTCTAATTGTCTTGTGCACACACAAACACATGCACATGTGCACACACTAACACATGCACATGTGCAGAACACGCGCTGTTCTTAGATTCCCTCACCTTCTCCAAAATGGCGTCCAGAAGCTCCATGTTCTCAGGCTGGCCCTTGATAGTGTGAGAGAAGAACACGTATGTCTTGTCCGGGATGAGTCGATGGATAGGGGGCTTCTTCACACCTACACAACCACACTCACATCACTGCCAATACCACACTATCATCACTGCCACAACCACACCTCTCATCACTGCCACAACCACACCTCTCTCAGCGCGCATGCGCGAGAGGGTTACAGTAGTCACTTTGTCTGTGTGTCACTGTGTGTGTGTGTGTGTGTGTGTCATTCAACAATAGATCTTGAAGACAGCGGCCTTCCGGGCTCTGAAACGATGTAGAGATAGAGAAATTTGCAAAGTAAGTCCCTTTAATGTGCTAGAATTTTTGTTTCAACTTAGTTTTCAAGAAATAACTAGTCGATTTTAGCCGTACGTATGATTATTGTGCTATTGCGCTACCGGTAACGCCCCTTTACCGCACGTTATAATCACGTGAGCTGAAAATTGCAGCTAGAGAGTGGCCGGCCGGCTTGTAACTGCTGTTGCAATTGCCGTGCTTCACGCGTGTAAGGAGGCTAAAGTCGAGTTACGCGGAGCTGATCTGTTTTAACCTAGAGGTATTCCCTCCGCTCTGTTGTTTGCTTCTTTCTTTGTATCGTCGTCAGTAGCAACTGTCTGTGTGTATGCTCAAGGTTTGAAATGATTTTTAACAGACGTTCGCTTCTACTGCTGATCTCTGCAACGGAGAGGGGTTTTAATTGATTGAGGTTATCTGGTGGACATACGCTGAGGGTTCGCACCTCCTGGTGCTTCATTACTGCTGTTGTTATTATTATTATACTATTATTATTGTTATTGTCATTATTATAATCACTTCACAATTGCTTTCTCGGCCTTCTTATATTTATAAGATGTACTCTCTCTCCCTTTCATAAATACTTTTATCCATTTTTTTTAACTCGGCTCATGAATAAAATTAATCCATGGGGGGGGGGGGGGGGGGGGGGGGGGGGGGGGGGGGGGGGGGGGGGGGGGGGGGGGGGGGGGGGGGGGGGGGGGTGGGGGGGGTGGGGGGGGGGTGGGGGGGGGGGGGGGGGGGGGGGGGGGGGTTGTTTTTGTTTTTTTTTTTTTTTTTTGTTTTTTTTTTTTTTTTTTTTTTTTTTTGTTGTTTTTTTTTTTTTTTTTTTTTCTTTGTTTTTTTTTTTTTTTGTTTTTTTTGTTTTGTTTTTTTTTTTTTTTTTTTGTTTCTTCTTTTTTTGGGTTTTTTTTTTTTTTTTTTTTTGTTTGTTTTTTTGTTTTTTTTTTTTTTTTTGTTGTTTTTTTTTTTTTTTTTTTTTTTTTTTTTTTTTTGTGGTTTTGTGTTTTGTGTTTTCTTTTTTTGGGGGGGGGGATAAATTTCTGTTGGTTCTGGTAGAGAGTGAGCCTGTAGCTGCAGTGTAATGGATGCAACACTGGTCGACTGTGTGGGTAGAGTGAGCCGTAGCTGCTGTAAGGGGAGCACCACTGTGGGGGTGGAGTTAGCCTGTAGCTGCAGTGTATGGAATGCACACCTGTGTGGTTGAAGTGAGCCTGTAGCTGCAGTGTAATGGATGCACACACTGTCGACTGTGTGGGTGAGAGTGAGCCTGTAGCTGCAGTGTAATGGATGCACACACTGTGTGGGTGAGAGTGAGCCTGTAGCTGCAGTGTAATGGATGCACACACTGTGTGGGTGAGAGTGAGCCTGTAGCTGCAGTGTAATGGATGCACACACTGTGTGGGTGAGAGTGAGCCTGTAGCTGCAGTGTAATGGATGCACACACTGTGTGGGTGAGAGTGAGCCCTTAGCTGCAGTGTATGGTCACACACTGTGTGGGTGAGAGTGAGCCTGTAGCTGCAGTGTAATGGATGCACACACTGTGTGGGTGAGAGTGAGCCTGTAGCTGCAGTGTAATGGATGCACACACTGTGTGGGTGAGAGTGAGCCTGTAGCTGCAGTGTAATGGATGCACACACTGTGTGGGTGAAGTTGTAAATACTAAACATTTGGAGATACACAACACACTGACGTATTCGTCGAGTTCAGGAATAGCACTTACCCTCTGGTTATGGAGAACACTGTGGGGTTATGTTAACTGCTTTGGTGCCAGCTTTTCAATAGTGCAAAACAGGTCACTTAGCTGCTTCTGACAAATCACAATTGGTATTTATAAAGTGCTTCACTTTGTACTACTTTTTTTTTTGTAGTTGATGTTGTTTTTCCCACTGTTAACAAAGCTCTGCTGTCTAACTGTTCAACAACACACAACATAGTATTAATTCCAATTTGAGCAGATGTGAGACACAAACAAGAAAATACAAACTATAAACACCATCTTGTTAGTTTCCTCTTCAAAGGCATGATGGTGCCACCAAAACTGCACTAAGTTCCACACAGGCCGCCAGCGGCGCCAGCCTGCCGTGTGAACACCACAAAGTTCCTGTTTAATTAGACAGCATTAGCTTTTAACGCTACAAAAACTTCCTAAAAGTTGCTCGCTATCAAAGAGGCCATGAACACAACATGCACAGCAAGTCAAGTCTTGAGACTCGCCACTTGAACACAACAACTACTGCAGTTAGGAGCAGACACTTAGCTGCCTTCAATGTGTACGTTGCCATGGTTATCAACTTAAGGAGGCTATTGTACACAACCATAAAGGTGCAGCTAGTATGGGTTCACGACAACTCATGCATACATACAGTCTACTGTAGGTCTTGAACTTCAACTCTTACGCTATGTATTACATATACATAATATACTGGCATTGAATGAGTTGACGATATTAAATATAAGTTAACACACACGTGTATATTACATCACAAACTGCCTGAAGGCGTAATAATACAGGCAAAAACTGTGACTTACTGTGTAATAAAGAACTAACTCTGCTTGAGCTAAGTAAATGTCCACTTATATAGAGTCTCTGCTAGATATGTAATGTCTCCCAGAGACCAGTCTATTGCAATGTGTCCCAGAGACCAGTCTATTGCAATGTGAATGGAATGGCATTTCTGTACAATGACACCTACTGCTCTCCTCGCTCATCATTTGTGTGTTTGTGTAGTCATAGATAAGAAACACACAGCACAAACTTTCAGTATCAAAGAGGGACACACACACACACACACACACAGAGAGAGAGGGGGGGGGGGGGGAAGGAACACACCGAAAAAACAGTATGTAGCTGGCTCACTCTAGGCTGTAAGGTATGTAGCTGGCTCACTCTAGGCTGTAAGGTATGTAGCTGGCTCACTCTAGGCTGTAAGGTATGTAGCTGGCTCACTCTAGGCTGTAAGGTATGTAGCTGGTTCACTCTAGGCTGTAAGGTATGTAGCTGGCTCACTCTATGGCTCACTCTAGGCTGTAAGGTATGTAGCTGGCTCACTCTAAGCTGTAAGGTATGTAGCTGGCTTACTCTAGGCTGTAAGGTATGTAGCTGGCTCACTCTAGGCTGTAAGGTATGCAGCTGGCTCACTCTAGGTTGTAAGGTATGTAGCTGGTTCACTCTAAGCTGTAAGGCATGTAGCTGGCTCACTCTAGGCTGTAAGGTATGCAGCTGGCTCATTCTAGGCTGTAAGGTATGTAGCTGGCTCACTCTAGGCTGTAAGGTATGTAGCTGGCTCACTCTAGGCTGTAAGGTATGTAGCTGGCTCACTCTAGGCTGTAAGGTATGTAGCTGGCTCACTCTAGGCTGTAAGGTATGCAGCTGGCTCACTCTAGGCTGTAAGGTATGTAGCTGGCTCACTCTAGGCTGTAAGGTATGTAGCTGGCTCACTCTAGGCTGTAAGGTATGTAGCTGGCTCACTCTAGGCTTTAAGGTATGTAGCTGGCTCACTCTAGGCTGTAAGGTATGTAGCTGCTCACTCTAGGCTGTAAGGTATGTAGCTGGCTCACTCTATGGCTCACTCTAGGCTGTAAGGTATGTAGCTGGCTCACTCTAGGCTGTAAGGTATGTAGCTGGCTCACTCTAGGCTGTAAGGTATGTAGCTGGCTCACTCTAGGCTGTAAGGTATGTAGCTGGCTCACTCTATGGCTCACTCTAGGCTGTAAGGTATGTAGCTGGCTCACTCTAGGCTGTAAGGTATGTAGCTGGCTCACTCTAAGCTGTAAGGTATGTAGCTGGCTCACTCTAGGCTGTAAGGTATGTAGCTGCTCACTCTAGGCTGTAAGGTATGTAGCTGGCTCACTCTATGGCTCACTCTAGGCTGTAAGGTATGTAGCTGGCTCACTCTAAGCTGTAAGGTATGTAGCTGGCTCACTCTAGGCTGTAAGGTATGTAGCTGGCTCACTCTAGGCTGTAAGGTGTGTAGCTGGCTCACTCTAGGCTGTAAGGTATGTAGCTGGCTCACTCTAGGCTGTAAGGTATGTAGCTGGCTCACTCTAGGCTGTAAGGTGTGTAGCTGGCTCACTCTAGGTTGTAAGTGTTGGTTAAGGTTACTGAATTAATGTAAATTCTTCTATTCAATAACTGTCTGTACATGTGTGCATTTCAAATGGATTTATACAGAGATTTTACGCAGCAGGCTTTAAAACGAACTAAAAATCACTGTACGTACATGCATATTACAACTGCTTGTGTATTCAGATTCATCGGAATGCTCAATTGCTGTTGTTGTTGTTTTGCAATTGAAAGAGAAATACCTCACATTTACAATCAGCTGTTAATCAACTCTACACGTAGGGAAATGTAATGTATTCCACAATTGAAAAAAAATTATAAGAAGATACTGGATGCTATATGAGAAGCAATTGTTGTTGTTTTTATTAAATAAATGCATACTCACAATAAAAAAAAAAAGATTTATCATAAATTGATTTGAAGCCTGGGGCAGACAAAGTGAACTTAATAGGGGGAAGGATGTGAAAATAGTGCATGTTGAGATACGAGTGTTACAATTCATTGACACTTCAAGGGACCAATCAAAACCACAGTTTCACACGGGCCCTAGGATCCCTCGCTCCCTCCTACTCCCCCCCCCCCCCCCCACCTAATGTGTTGTTGTTTTGTAAAGTTGCAATACACGAGCTCAAGCTGAAGTAGTAAGACTATAAAATCATGCATGTGACCAAACACTGATCAGTGTGACGTTCACACTCTCATATAGGCACGTGCATCACAAAGTTTGGGTGTGGCTAAGTACACACAGTGTCTCACACCCCCAGCAATAAAATCCCACGACACTCTGAAAACGATGTCAAATGATTAATTTGACCCTGTCATCAACTTACCAATCAGGAGGTCAGCCTCGGAGATGTCCTCTGTTATGATGGCTCCTTCCTTCTCATACTCGCGTGATGTGTACGCACGTCTATTGGACGGCTGGACCAAAACCTGAGGGGAAAAAATAAAAATAAATCAAATAAAAATAATAATAATAATAGCTGCACTACATTGTCACAATAATTTATCGTGTTTTTCCCCAGAAATTACAGAATTTTATGTAATTAAATAGCATTCCAAATATCTTGTGTGTGTATGTGTGTGTGTGCATTGTGTGTGTATGTGTGTGTGTGTTGCGTATGTGTGCATTGTGTGTGTGTGTGTGTTGTGTGTATGCGTTGTGTGTGTGCATTGTATGTGTGTGTGTGTGTTGTGTGTGTGCGCACGTTGTGTGTGCATTGTGTGTGTGTGTGTATGTGGCTATCTATAGCCCAAGGTGGCAAGGAGTGTTTGTCTGCCCATCTCATATCTGTACACATGCATCAGTACAGAACTAGGACAATGGCCTCCAACCACAACAGTACCATTATCACAGATCAGCACATCTCATTCATCTGCCATTATTAATTAGAAATGGCTTGACAGCATCAGCTATTATAACCACTGTTGAAAAATAGAAATGTTCCTACCAGAGTCTATAAACTGGTGGTCATGTTCATAAATGCAATATTCCGATCGTATTCAAACTAGTAGATATTATAATTATAATTTTCAATCAAATTCACTAGTCATAATAGATCAAGTACCCATCTCACGCAGGAGTACTTGGTAGTATATTAGATTGCTTGGCAGCTGGGTTGGGGGCAAACACATTGCAAAGACTTTGGACTACATGACCCTAACTCAGCTTGGCTGACTTCTTTAACTTCAATTGGCTCCCAAAATGTCACCAGATTTCTCGCCCTTATAATCACTATGGCAATGGCAAAAAACCATAGCAATGGAAATAAAGAGTTGACATATGTTTCCTCATTTGCACCACTGCACCCAATACAACCTTTAAACCCAGCCATGTGGTCGGCCACACCTAGTTGGGCGGAGCCCGACCTCTGCTGAAGGGAGAGGTCGGGTAACAAGCCTATACCTGGGTTTGTTCCTGCTGAGTCAGCTAATCATGACGTCATGAACCGATTGTGTGGGATTTACGATTTGTGGCCATTCTTTTCACCCACGCACATTTCTTGCTCCTTTTGCTCCTTGTGTGTACGTATATTTCTGCGTAGGCGTATTCCTGTCCGCCCACCCATTCCCTTAGCATTTAACCACACTGCAATCTGATTGGACTGCAACGTACGTTGCAGCAGGGAACAAACCCGGGTATAGCCTTGTTACCCGACCTCTCCCTTCAGCAGAGGTCGGGCTCCGCCCAACTAGGCCACACCTTCAACCTACCACCATGCGTCATCAGTCCCACCAGCAGCATGCCATGTCTACCACCTTACCTTGACACCCTCCCGTGTGAGAGTCTGCACATGTGCAGGAGACAAAGGGGCACGCCTCTCCCACACATTGTATTCCTCTCGGTAGATGGCCAGAGTCTTCTGCCGATTGGCAGCACAGATGCTGGAACTATGCCATCCTCTAGCGCTGGCCCAACCTCTAGCACCGCCCTTCACAGCCTTCAGGAAGGCACCAGCTTCTCCGAGAGAGACCCTAGCAGTCCTCAAAACATTCATGGCACTGCACTGCTGGTGGAGTGATCTACAACACATGATTGTGTGGGGTTTGAGGTACTCACATCAAGCCACAGTCATTGTAGTAGAATAATTGTGTAATACTACATAACTAAATAGCAATTAGTGTTCCCTATTCCCATGGCGGATAGACTATATTTTAGGTACTACACGAGACGCGTTTTCACCGCGATTCATCGCTAGTGAAACACTCGCTATTCCTCTCAATTAAAAACAATTGTTTGACAAAAAAGAGCAAATTGGCAGCCCTAGCCCTAGCCCCCAACTATTAGATGGTTAAAGGATAATGTGTTTTAAACACAAGGGGGATGGGTTAGTTGGAGGCTAGGGCTAGGGCTAGGGGGTTAGGGCTAGGGCTAGGGCTAGGGGGTTAGGGCTAGGGCTAGGGCTAGCCCTAGGTTTTATTCAACGCATGCTTCCATAGCGAGGAATCGCGGGGTGCTTTCGCGAAAACGCGACGCGTCGCGTCTCGTGTAGTGTTAGTACCTAAAGTATAGTCTACCCCCCTGATCTATTTCAATGTGACAGGGTTGCAGCTATCTGACCTTAGACGTTACCAGCTCAATATCCCGGAATATCTCGCAACTATCAGGAGATAGGCGTTGACTACGATTGTGATGTAACCTGCGTCCACCTACACAACTCACCAAATAAAAGTCCTTTTTTCTATAATTCCAGCTGCACAATTCAACCTGGGAAAACAGAAGGCGCTATACCTATACAACGCTTTACAACCAGTACATCTTGTGTAACTTGTGCACTAAACAATATACTCGCAGGTATTATTAGTCGCAGTGTATTGTTGATTCCCACGCAACACCCCCCCACATCAAAATAAGGATTCTTCAACACACCCTCGAAACGCCTTTTCACACCTTCGGTAAGATGCGCATTATTTAGATTGTCCTTACGGCGGAGAGTAAGGATGCCCAAGAACGAGTTTATGACGCCCAAAGCAATAGCCAATAGAATTAAGTCTAAAGGTCTCCAGAAGCTAAGATGGTACTGTCAAATGTGCCATAAGCAATGCAGGGACGAGGTGAGCTGGTCCTTTATTTCACTCGTGCTAAAACCTAACAGTTGTGAGATATTATTTGTTGAACTTGTGTTTTCAGAATGGATTCAAGTGCCATATAACTTCAGAGTCCCATCAAAGACAACTCCTTTTGGTGGCTGAGAACCCTGGAAGGGTCATTGGCGAGTTCTCCAGGTAGAAAGGAAGAGGGAAAGGAAGGGATGGAGGAGTGAGGTGCAAGATGACATTCTCCTCCTGGGGTACAAGGGGCGTACACACACACACACACACCACAACCAGTCAGAGTTGGCTGATCAAGAATTGTTAGTGTTTTTCCTGTCTTATTGACAAATGTTAGGATATAGTTAAAAACAGGATTTGGACCAGTTGTCCCAATATTTTGTTTTCCCAGGCGAGTGGTTCAGCTGTTACTAGCTTTCCTATCTCTTCACTTTACCGGTTGTTGTTTGTGGCTTTTGTTCAGGGAGTTTATGGCAGACTTCTTGCTTCTGTTGAGAACATCGTATGGTAAGTATGTCCTAGCATTTATTGGAAACTCAGATCCAACATGTACATGTAGCAAACCTTCAGAAACCAATATGCACACTGCATTGCTTGGTTACATCTCATTAATAGTTGTTGTTTTGTTGCTATATACATATAGTTATGAATCACATTTAATGTCAAGATTTCATTTGGTGTGTGCGTTTCTGTGAACTTATTAACCGATTACACGCGAATAATAATTTTAATTGCGCCTTACGTAATGCGGTCACGGGCGCACGCGGGACACAGAGGATTGATTGCTTGGTGGGAGGGTGACACTAAACGAGAGAGAGAAGATGAACGGTTGAAGATTGCCTCGGGGACAGTATTATCGAACGATAGAGTACGCTCTAGGCTATTGGGAAAGCATAAATTCGACGCTAAGGAGCTGTTCCCGACTTAAAAATAACAAAGTACTCGCACCGTTTGGCAAAAACTTTTATGGCATCACACCGCGGCTCTTAGTAAGCACTCTAGTAAGGTTGGAAGTATGGTTTCATGGCTGAAGCAGTTTGCTACTGGATCATAGAGGTAAGAGAAAGTGTTTTTGTACACATTTGTCTTACAATCAGGAAGAATTTGTTGATATTTTTTTAGGGTGTGTATTATTTTGAACTGAGCATCTGTTATAAATTTTGTGAACAGAGAAGCTTTTTTATTGGCTTTTGTGTATGAAAAAGAGTACATCACAAATGAATGATAGAATATTTGAGTGTATTTAGTTTGGTACTCCAAGGTGTCTTTACTTTTGATGTGCTGGTAGGCTGCATTGTTGACAGAATAGCTTGTGATCTTACTATCAAGTGCAACTGGTCATAACATAATAGAAGTATATGTCAGAGGGCTCCCTGCAGTCTCACCTGTTATATAACAATATTTATTTTTACTTTTTGCTATAAAGAAAAATTCCTGTAGAATCGCTACCTTTCAGAATCATCAATTCCGTTCTCTCGGCAGAGTCCTTGACCATCTAGTAACTACTACAGTCACTACACCCATCAGCACTGAAGTCATTCTTCCTGTCATCAAACTCCTCATCACTACCACCAGAGTTACTGCCATCCTGGTCACTGCCATGCTGTGCCAGGTCAAGAATATTGTCTTCATCACTAGGATGCTGAAGTGCCAGTGTTCCACTTGCCAAGATAGCTTTCTACTTGTCATATAATGAGCAGTTATAGCTAAAGTAATATTGGTTTGTAAAAATTATTCTGTGTACCTTTATTATTATTATGAAATATATTTTCAATTTATACTTTATAAGAAGGAAGTCTTATTGTTGTGACAAAATTTACTCAACATTTTCTTATGGAAGTCTATGTATTTTATAAGCCTAAAAGATACTTACAACAATATAGAATCGTCTGCAATTGTGATTGGTGGCTTCCTTGACTCCACAAAGCTGTAGGGCGAAGTGGACGCGGAGACGCATTTTTGACGCTTTGACGCGTCCTCCGCGGTTATCGAATTTTCCAATTTAGACGCGTGTACACGTCAATCGGGGTTAATCGGTTAATGAGAAAGTGATTTACTTTTATTTGATTTTTTTTATAAGTGCACCGTGAACAACAAATAGTTTTTGTTGTTGTTGTTGTTTTTGTTTTTTTTACACACGGCTATATATTAATTTCCCCCTATAGGTACGCGTCGTGTCCATGCCAATGAAGTATACCAGCAGTACATTAAAGACAAGGACCATTACCATATGAATGCCACTAGGGTGAGTGTGGGAGGAGTCTCAGAGGGATGGGAGGAGATTGGGAGGTAGACAGTGAATGTCTTGGAGATGCAATGGAGAGGTGGGGTAGATGATAGACGTGTGGGACAAAGGGTAAGCAAGGCAGAGTTGGTGAGGGTGAATAATGAAAGGTAAAGAGTAGGTACCAGAGATGTACAGTAGGTAAAGGGTAGACAATGAAGATGGTAGTGAAGGGTAGACAATGAATGGTAGACAACAACGATTGGTAAAGGGTAGACAATGAAGATTTGGGTAAAGGGGGATGTGGGTAAGAGTATACAAGGTTAATGTATCTAAAAGATGCATGTACGTAAATTACTGTAGTTCCTCTTTCACCTGTATCACAGTTAGCTGGCTGGTAGAATAGATATACATACGCAAGTACAGGAAAGCATGTGTGACCTGCAGCTCCCAGAGTCCACCAGGCACCCACTCCTTCTGTAAAAGGGAACTTAAACTAGGAGGACATGATTCAGTTATTACTAATTCTGGTGTATGTCTGTTTGAATGTTGTCATTTATCTGCAGTGGGAGACTTTGACTGGCTTTGTCATGTGCCTGGGGAGAGAAGGTAAGGGTCATCGAGTAATAGTGTGTGGTAACGAGAGGGGGGGGGTTAATTAATGTTTGTTTATTTATCATTCTTCCTATTCTTGTCCCCCCAGGTATCTGTGAGGTGGACAACACCCCTAAGGGATGGTTTATAAAATATGTAGACAGAAGTCCAGCTACATTGGCTAAACTGGCGGTGAGTGTGGGTTCACTGTATTAGTACATACATACGTAGATGTATGCAGTTTGGTAATTATGGTGATTGAAAGATCTCGCCTGCATGCACTGACGCATTAGGAGTTTGTGGTACAATTAGAATTTATTATCAACCATTGTTTGTTTTTTATTTATTTATTTTTGCGTGTGGTAATGTGTGGAATAAATAGAACCTCTAATGTTCTGAGGCTGATCGGTTAGGTCTGTTGGCATTACCAATGTAATAGGTTCCTCCCAGGGTTAAAATTTACGAACCAAAGTTTGTTAAGATATAGATAACACTTGAATGAGAGCATAATTCATGTATGAGGTTGTTGGGTTGTGGCTACAAGGTCGATGGATTTGTAAAGGTCAAGTACATATACTGTTCGCACACGTAGAAGTCGCTGCCACCAGTTGTTCCTCTTTGGATTCTCTTAGCTACCGCTAAAGCACTCTCCCCAAAGGAGTTGTTCAGGGTTTAAATATAATTTAAAAGAATCTCAAATTCACAGAAAGAAGAACGAGAAGAACACAACTCAATGGCTTTATATAGCCAGTCCTTAACAAAGAGAAAAACGTAACAAAAGATGAATAGAACTTACAAATTACAAATACAATAAACCTAATTTACAACTACAAGTTTCCCCATACACATACATACACACAAACATATAATAATGTACAGTTCTCATGTAGGCACGTACACCCTGACATAAGTTGTTCCAAAAACAGACTGAGTTACATGTAAGATCTGCTCAATGCCTCCACAGTCTTGTCTATCTTGCTCCCTTCCCCTATCCAAGACACTATTCCATCCTGTAAGAAGCTCACCGTGTCCTCCTCTTCTTCATAGCCTGAAAGATCCCAGAGTAGTTCGCTGGCCGAGATCCGCCCCCAACTGGCTCCGAAGCACCATCGGTTGCAGCAGTTCTTGTACATGAGATTCAGCGATAAATCCTTGGGCAGTCCGAGCTTGATAGTGTACTGTTGCTCATATTTCATAGCGTACGTCGTAATTAGAGCTGTAACTCGAGTGTGCGGCTGCACCGAGATCTTCTCTTCTTGCTCGTAGCGGAACTCAAACCCTTTTGCCTCGTTCTGCTCGTTTTCTGAAGTGGTGGATTTGCTCTTGCTGTAGTTGGCTCCTATGCTAGCGTTTCCTCCTGCCATGGCCAGCCCCATTACCTGCGCCCCGATGTTACCGTTCAGCCCCCAGTTTACGCCTGTTGTAGATGTTCGGGAGTAAACTAACAAGTTACTAGTAATAACTCCGAAAGTGTAGGTTTACTTTTATTGTAATATAGAATACAATTGTAGAGCAAAGATTATGAAATATAAGAAGAAGTGAGAATAAAACGTAACTAAGAGTAATACGAGTAACAATGGTAATTAAATGCAATTCGTCGATGTTCGAAGTCGGAACGGAGTACGAGTGCATGCGTAGTAAATATAGAAATAAAATGAATGTAGAAATACGATATGTAATAAAAGGTTAAAGCTAGCTAAGTGAAGGGGCTAGGCTTCATGCTGTAACTCTTGGAGGGACTGGTCCCGAACATACTGGGGGGCCAGGGGCAGGAGATGAAGTTAGGTCTTCTTCTGGTAGCAGCAGTACTATTTTTGTTACGGATCGAGTATAGGTTCCCTTTTCAGTTTTTATCGTTGCAGCTCTAACATAACCATCAGCACCAGGGTATACTTTAACAATTCGTCCTAATGGCCAGGACCGTACAAATAGATCCATGTCTTTGAGTAGTACCAAATCTCCAACTTTCACTGATCGTTCAGATCGACGCCACTTGTTTAATCTCTGTAAAGTGCACAGGTATTCATTCGACCAGCGAGTCCAGAAATCAGCATAAATTCTTTGGCAGAGATTCCAATGCTTTAAGCAACTAATTTTTGAATGCAAGTGTGACTCAACAGGAACAGCTTTGAGAGCTTTACCGATGAGAAAATGACCAGGCGTCAATACCTCTAGACCATCGTTTGGACCCGAGTTCAAAGGAATGAGTGGGCGACTGTTCAGTGTGGCTTCAATCTCGACTAAGATGGTATTTAGTTCGTGTTCAAACAATTGGTGAGGTTTTACAGTTTTGAACAAAAGAAACTTCATACTTTTAACGGCTGCCTCCCACAATCCACCAAAGTGAGGCGATCTTGCTGGAGTATGTGTCCACTTGATATGGTGAGTTGTACAGAATAAATTTGTCGATCTCCGCGTGGCAGTAGAGTTGAGAAAGGTATACAAGTCACGTAATTCTTTTTGAGCTCCTACAAAATTGGAACCATTATCCGTGGCTAGAGTTTCTGGACATCCTCGGCGTCCAATAAAACGACGAAGAGCAGCTAAGAATGCCTCGGATGTCAAATCTGTTACCATTTCCAAATGTACAGCTTTAGTCGCCATACAAACAAATACACAGACATATACTTTCACTAGTGTGCGATTGCGTGTGTATCCTCTCTTCATCATCAGTGGGCCAGCAAAATCTGCTCCAGTATGATGAAAGGCTGAAGTGGGTGTGACTCTATTGACTGGCAGTTGACCCATAACCTGTGAGTTAGTCTTGGCATAAGCTTTCTTGCAAGATACACATTGGTTAGAAATACCTTTCACTAAATTTTTAAATCCTATAATATGATATCGCAAGGACAAAATTGCAAGAAGTGCTTGAGGGCCTGCATGCATATTAGATACATGAGCTTGCCTTGCTAACAACTTTGAAAGTCTGTCAGAATGGTGTAAAATGATTGGATGTTTTTGATCTTGAGTCAGTTCCGAATTCTCCAGCCTTCCTCCAACCCGTAGAAGTCCATTTGAATCCAGAAACGGCCTGAGACTAGAGAGAGAGCTTTGACGTGGAACTTCACGAGCATGACAGAGTGCAGTCTTCTCAGGCTTGAAACTTCTATCCTGACTGAGCTTCAGGAGGCGAGTCTCTGTTTCATCCAGTTCATTTAGTGCTAGATCAGGGGAAAGGTCTCGATCAGAACTGTGCTTACTACAATTATAAATAAAACGAAAACACCAGGTTAACACTCTATGCATAATTCTATAGCTAGAAAATCTCTCAGAGAAATCTTCATAAGGAAGCAGAGCTAGGTGAACAGCAGGTTTTAACTCTATCAAGTCTCTTTTTCCTTTCCAGTCAGTATTGCATGGCCATTCAGAAGATGATGAAAGTAACCAAGATGGTCCTTGCCACCATAACTGAAAACAGATAAGTTTAGCTGTTTCAATTCCCCTTGAAGCAACATCTGCAGGGTTGCAGTTAGTTGGCACGTGTCTCCATTGAGCCGCAGGAATTCTTTCAATAGTGTCCACAACTCGGTTGTAAACGTAAGATTTCAAACGGGAAGGTGAAGTTGACAACCAGCCGAGCACAATCGTAGAATCACTCCAAGCATAAATATTCGATAATGGAATTTCAAGGGCCGTAGCAACGTGAACAAGAAGTTTACTGAGTAACTGAGCACCGCAGAGCTCTAAACGCGGAGTCGTTGACTTTGAGAGAGGAGCAACTCGCGTCTTAGAATACAGTAGAGTGATTGATACGTCAGTATTATCGTACACAGTCCTGAGATACACCACTCCAGCATAAGCTACATCTGATGCATCTGAGAATCCATGGAGTTGGAGACTCCTAACCTTCTTTCCAATCGTGTGATGATATCTTGGAATTGAATGTTCAGTAATAAGAGGAAGTTGTTTTTTCCAGAGTTCCCATTCCTGAGCTAGTTGTTCAGGCACTGGCTCATCCCAACCAAGATTTTCCTTCCACAGCTTTTGAAGGAGTATTTTTATGACAATAATGCTGGGAGAGAACCACCCTAAAAGGTCGAAAGTTTTAGCTACGTCTGAAGCTATCTTCCGTTTGGTCGGATGATCGTCAGAAGTTAGCGTCGGTGTTGCTACGTGGAAACAATCAGTGCGAGTATTCCAATGAATTCCAAGTGTTTTCAAGCACTGATCTGGTGGAGAAATAAGTTGAGTAGATTCTTCTTCTCGCAATTTCTTTGGAATAGTATGAAGAAGAGATTGGGAATTAGACTTCCACTTGCGTAGAACCATCTGAGCATGAGAAAACAGTTCACATAGGTTGGTTCTGATATCAATAGCATCTTCTAGTGTGTCTGCTCCTGTCAAGCAATCATCGACATAAAAATGATTTCGTACAATGTAGGCAGCTTTAGGATATTGTTCCTGGTAGTCATGAGCTAGTTGCCGAAGAACTTGAGTTGCTAAGAAAGGAGAGGAAGTAACACCAAAGGTAACACGAGTCATCCTCATATCCTGTATTGCTCCTCCATTGGGTTCGGGTTGTAAGAAACGGTGCAAATCCCTGTCATCTGGATGAAGTCCAACCTCTCGAAACATTTTAGAAATGTCAGCACAGAGAGCAATAGGATGAGACCTGAAAGCAAGTATAACAGAGGTTAGTAAAGGATATAAATTAGGACCTTGGAGAAGTGTGTCATTGAGAGAAACACCAGAAGAGGATTTGGCAGAGGCGTCGAATACAACTCGAAGTTTTGTGGTCGTGCTAGAACTCTTCACCACACCGTGAGCAGGGAGGTAAAAGGTTTCACACTCAGGTTTGCGGAGGTCATGTATAGGAACTGCTTCAGCATGTCCAAGAAGTTCGTACTCGCGCAGAGCCTTCTCAAAATCTGCGTAGTTACCTCGTTTTTCAAGAGAACGGCGGTTCTGAATGTAGCGTCGGAGAGCTTGGTCTCTGGAACAACCTAAAGCAATAGAAGTATTACGTTTTGGTAACTGTACTACATACCTTCCATCCACATCTCGAGAATACGATTTCTGGAAATGATCCACAGCTTGTTGGTCTTCATCAATAAGGGCAAAAGAACTCTCGGGTGCTTGTTCCACTCGGAAGAATGCTCTTAATAAATCATCCGTACTACTCTCTTCAGCTGAGTCACACAAATGTACACGGTCAGACTTAGGCTCGGAGAGGACTTTCCCCCTAAGAGTCCAGCCGAAGATAGTCTCACAGGCATGAGTCATCCGATTTGCTGAAGTAGCATGGCCTTGAAGAAGTATTTCATCGAGGATATCTGCTCCAAATAGTAAGTCTATAGAGCCCGGTTGATCGAACAAAGGATCAGCAAGTTTCTTTCCTTGTAAAAAAGGTTGTTCTCTGACTCCATGAAGAGGGAATCCCGGTAGATCTCCAGAAATACGGTCTAGCACTATGGCTCTCACCGATATATTATTGGGTTGATCACTGTTTGGAATCAGATCTAAATCAACCTGGTACCGCGAGGTAGGTACGGATGTCTGGCTAATACCTGTAAAACTAGTTGACTTTCTGATCTTCTTGGCTTTTAGTCGTTGAACAAGTTTAGTAGTCACAAATGACAAAGTTGAACCACTGTCCATTAAAGCACGGGCCTTTTGAATTCTTCCCCCGGCACTAACAGTTGCCAAACACGTAGCCAAAAAAGCGATCGGTCGGTCTTTCATGGACTCAGAAGACGGTAAGGCATGAGCACTAGTATTGGTTGTACTTTCTGAGTTTGTCTCAGTTGATTGCGGCTGTTGCTGGCTTGCTGAAGTTGGCTGGGGCTGTTGCTGGCTTGCTGAAGTAGACTGGGACTGTTGCTTATTGGTCCTTTTTTGATATCCTCTGTGAAGTAAGGAATGATGCTTGCGACCACAGTGACAGCAAGACCTAGTACTGGGACACTCACGCAAAATATGATTAGAAGACAAACAATTCACACAAACCTTTAGACGAGATACAGTTGATTGCCTATCGTCCACGGATTGGGCCTTGAAAACATCGCATAGATAAAGTGGATGAGTGTCCGTAGGGCATAACTGACAATGTTTTGTGCTTTGGACATGGAGAGTAGAAGGTTTCGATGTTGGCTTTGATCGGTGAGCAATACTTCGTCCATGAGTGGTGGAAGATGAATTCGTCTTAACTACGTCAGTTCTCCCACAGAATCGCATTTGAAAGCGTCTGAGGTATTCGGCTAAGTGATCAAAACTTGGAGTCCTTTTTAATTTTGCCGACTCTTCCACCCAGTTTTGGAACAATTTCTCGGGCATGAGTAGCTCACACAATGCTGTAAATAGAGCATCCTGTGAACCGTCTGTACACTCTTTTACCACAGCTAGAGATGTTTCGAAGAGAGTTATAGTTTTAGTTATACCTTCAGAGGAGAGGTCAATCTGGTGATTTAGCACAGACTGTAGAGAGGTTCTACATGTCTGGCGTGGTTGATCGTAACGGTCTTGCAGTGCCTGTATGACACCGCCGAAATCCGGGCCGGATCTAGACTTTGACTCGATGATCAACCTGGCTTCTTTCCCTTTCACTGCCATGTTGAGGAAAGCAAGCTTATCAACATCAGTAAGTGATGTGTCCTTTGAAAGAGCATTTTGGAATTTCTCCCAAAAAGGTCTCCAGCCAACAGGTGTTCCGTCGAATTCGGGTAAAGCAAGGCGAGGCAGCCTTTCAAACTTCGACAGTCCTGTAGGTGATACAGATGGAGCTGTTGAAAAAATACCTTCAGTGAGGTCCTTTCCATTCCTGATTTGTAACTCCATAAGATCTCGTATAAGACACTTGATTCCTTCATGCACTTCTGGGCGACCTCCTATAGTCACAGCAGACTCTTCCATATCGTCCAGTTTGTACTTGATATCACAGAGAGCAGGTTGTATATTACTACCGTCAAGTTTAGGAAGTGAAGAATATCTGTCTAGCGAGATCTTGATAGCTTTGCAACGACTATATAAACGAACTGTTTCAGCGAGTTCAGCGAGTGTGTTACTTGTTTTTAATCTTTTGGCACTATCAATAGTGTAGGCCAATTCTTCTGTTTCTCCTTCTTCTTGATTAAGTTTATTCATTATGGCATCATGTAAAGCATCTAGAAGGATAATGTCTTGTTGAATCTTTTCCAAATGTGAAGTGACGATTTTTAAATCCAAATCCTTGACATCATAACTGTTTTGCTCACGCAAAAAGTTTTCACAGCGAGTGGCGCTCCTTCTGGCACTCGCCCGTCGTTTCTTTAACGTGGGAAGGTCTAGCCCTTCTAATTCAGTATCCAGTTTTCCCCGATCTGCGGAAGCCATCTGTTCGTACAAAATTTCGAAGGTCTCGAAGATCTTGTAGACAATAAATAGAGAAAAAATAAGTTTTGAATCCTCTTCAGTCTTGAGAGAAACAGGTTCTTGTCATTGAAGAGGATCCGGCTCGAAGGACCAAAATGTTCGGGAGTAAACTAACAAGTTACTAGTAATAACTCCGAAAGTGTAGGTTTACTTTTATTGTAATATAGAATACAATTGTAGAGCAAAGATTATGAAATATAAGAAGAAGTGAGAATAAAACGTAACTAAGAGTAATACGAGTAACAATGGTAATTAAATGCAATTCGTCGATGTTCGAAGTCGGAACGGAGTACGAGTGCATGCGTAGTAAATATAGAAATAAAATGAATGTAGAAATACGATATGTAATAAAAGGTTAAAGCTAGCTAAGTGAAGGGGCTAGGCTTCATGCTGTAACTCTTGGAGGGACTGGTCCCGAACAGTAGAAGAGAACTGATATCTGCTCCCCAGCGATGTAGTCCTCTTCTTAGAGATTCTAACTATAGTCTCATCTTCTGCTTTATCCGAAGGGTTGAGGTACTCCTTCATGTGTATGTCGGCAGTTGTTCGAGTTTTCTCCCTGGGCTCTGAGTCTACTTTGACCACTGAGATTTCAAATTCCAGGCCTCTCACTTGTTTGGTGATCCACGAAGCTTTCACCACTGTGATATCACTGCCGTACTTCCTCTTGGCAGCTCTTTCGAAAACTTCCCACATAGTGAGGCGGTTGCTGTCCTTGGAGGTGGAGTAGCTCTTCATCCTGGTAGCCATTTTTTAACTTTTGAAAGCTATGCAATGCCTGATTACAATGAGTGTTTTTTGAAAATGTGAGATCACTTTTTCACTGCTTTGTTTTATTCTATTTTATAAGGGCTATAAAGCCTTTGCCAATACTCACACACCCATCCCAGTGACTCGCGTGGTTTTCTTTATCAGTTTTTACATTACTGAATTGGGGGGGAGGAGAGCCGATGCAAAGCAAATGAATGTGTATGATGAAGACTAGCCTAGATCTGCCCTTAAGTTGAAATGGTGATGTATAAACCCAAACAATGGTGATAAGATAGCACTACAGAGTGGGTGGGCTGGGCACGTGCTAAGAGAATTTCTTGGAAATCAAAGTGGTTTTTTTTTTTTGGGGGGGGGGGGGTCTTTAGGATGTGAGGCGAAGAGAGGATTAAGAAAAACTGAGATGGTTCAGGAGAAAATAATATAGAAGGGAGAAACCATGGATAAAATTACTTGATGCTACTGCATTCCTAATTAGCAAAAATTAGCACATCAAGCGCCACGGTGCGGTGGTGTACTTGCTAGTGTAGTCTATGAGGAGGGGGAATACCAGTCTGTTAGTTCATTTATCTTGTGTGTATCCAGGCAGCAGAGAAGAAGAAGAAGATGGACAAGGATGATGAAGAAAGGCTGCAAAAAGCCATTGAAGATAAGATCACGCGGGCGCTTGCATCTAAAGGAGATGAGGAGGAGGAGCCTAACTTCAGTGAGCTACAGCGGGAGAATGAAGAGGAGAAAAGTAAGACACTATCCTAACCTGTGGCAGTTCTAATGCTCTTGTGTTAGTAATGGTGGATCATTGAAGTTGTTTGATATCTTTCCAAGTATTTGATTACAAGTATGGCAGTCTCCTCAAATGACTGATTATGCAGTACTAATCCTCAGCGCGTATGTGTGAGAGGGTTACAGTACTCAGTTTGTCAGTCATTCTGTCACAACAAAAAGCAGATCTCAAAAACGACAGCCAGAATTTTTCGTCTCAGCTCAGAAAAAGCTTTTTTTTTTTTTTTTTTGTTGTTGTTAATTTTTTGTTTTTTTTATTTTTTTTGTTTTTTTTTTTTTTTTTTTTTTTTTTTTTTTTCGTTTTTTGTTTGTTTGTTTTTGTTTCTGTTTTTTTGTTTTTGTTGTTGTTGTTGTTTTTGGCCATATGATCATAAGCGATTGTTGGTATCGCCCCTTTTTGTCATGCCGTAGTCACATGAGCGACTAATATCTTGCTGTCTGGTTAGTTTTGCTTCATAGTCTCCGTGGTGTACTGGTTGGAGTTCCCCGTTGAAACTACCTGGCAGGTGAGTGTCTCTGCAGGGTTTCTTATGAAGACAGCATTTACGTCTCCCGTTTCATTGCAAGAGCTACTTACACGAGCCACATATCTACATATTGACGTATTGATACTACACCAAATATATTATTCTTTAGTCTTTGTAATAGTTATCTAACTACTTTATAGTAACTGACGGTTCACACCTTTGGTGCTTCATTTTAAGTATGTGCATGCTTACACACAGAAATCACTGATCAGAAAATTTGACTGGGGGAGAGGGAGGAATGCTACCCCCTCCTGTATCAAGCACTACAAATAATAGGAAATTTTTCTCTTTTTAACAGCCAATATTTAATTGGGTTAAGTTATAATTAATAAATATTGGCTGTTCAAGAGTGAAAAATTTCCTATTATTATAATTATTTCAGCCGAGAATGACTGAATGACATAGTGTGGTTTGTTTGTGTATTTTTGCAGTTGTGTTGAATTTCAAAGGAGTGATTGGTGGTGGGGGTGTGGCATCCTCTTCCGAAGCCAGCAAGACTACCGCTGGGGGTTCTACAACATCAGGCGAGCATGGAGGAGACGTGCATGAAGAGAGAGGAGAGACTGGAGGAGCAGGAAGATATGAGGAGGAGGGGGAGAGTAGAGGGGAAGACGTGGCTGAAGCTCCTGGTGGTGGTGGTGGTGTTTCTGCTGGTGGTATCAAGCGTAGTGGTGGATTCTCCAAGTCAAAACTACCTCCTGCCAAGTATGTATGTGTATGCAATAAGAATTGATGAGCAATACACTCAGTGATCAGGGATTTTTTTAGAAAAATTGCTAAGGGGGGGCAAAATAGAGATTTTTGTTAGCAAGGGGGGGCATGCATGTGTCAGAGTGCATGCATTTCAAATGCTCAAGGGGGGGCACAAAATCCTCTAGGGGGGGCGAATGCCCCCCCCTGCCCCCCCCTAAAAAAAACCCTGGTGATGTACCCATTCAAGCCAACTGTCCAGCCATATATGTAGTACAGAAATTCTAAGTCAAGTACTTTGAATTATTGTGAGGATGTCCCTTTAATCAAATCTTAATTGATTGTTAGAACCATTGGTTTATTTGCGAGTCAAGTGGACTGTTGATGTTGTCGTGTGCAGAGTCCCGTGTCTGGGCAATATTCTGAAGTCGTCAGGTGGGGGAGGGGCAGAAGGGGGTGTGGCCATGAAGAAGAAGAAGCCCGCCAAAGAAGGGGACCGTAAGAGAAGTGCCTTGGAAGAGATCAGAGAGGTAGGTGATGGGAGGAGTCAATACTGTATTAATTTAGCGCAGCTCTAATGCAATGATGGTTATATTTAGTAGCAAATCGTGTTTTTCTATATTGCCCGCAACTCCAGTGATGCTTGTGTTATTGCTGGCACGACTGACTTGTTAATTCATTCTTTGACATTTCATTACAGGCAGAAGAAAGGAAGAAGATAGAGATGAGTAGAACAGACCACTGGATATCAGACGTGAGGGCAGAGTACACATCCCATTGTTGAAGTGGGCTCTATTAATTACTAGTTGCTTGTTGCTGTAGTAACAGTATTGAGTTGGTTGATGAATGTCTGAGTAGTACAATGAACTCATTCAGGCTAGGTCTAAATGCAACAAACATTTGCATTATGCATGCAACATTGATGAAAAATCTAAATTCCAGTTCAAAAATTGTATAGTCTATCCCGTTGGCTACACCTTATAGTGTCTTACTTTAGCATCCACCATATTATTTTTATTATTTAATTATTTTATTGTTGTTGTTGTTATTATTATATATTTTATTATTGTTATTATTTTATTACTATTGTTATTATCAAAATTAAAATTTAGCAATATTAATATATACGAATCATTAGTGAGATTATCCCTTTAATTGTCTCATTGATTGCCACTTGAAGTGTTCGTCTTTCTGTTGCCAGGGTATCGTAGTGAAAGTGCTGCACAAGAAACTAGGCGACAAGTTCTACAAGCGAAAAGGAAAGATCCTAGAGTGCAAAGGTCGCTACATGGCTGTGGTGAAAATGCTCGAGACGGGCGATATTATTAAGATCGACCAAGCCCACTTGGAGACAGTCATACCAGCCATTGGTAAGATAGCATGATCAATCTTCTCCCTCTGTATTGAGGATTTACTTCAAGCACTGGTTCTCATCTCACTCCAGAATATTGTTATTCATGGATTCTTTCACTGGAGGGTTTGTAGAGTCACAAACTAACAATAGTGAAGTTATCTATGCAACAAATTTTTCAGATTAATTAAAACTTATACAAGCTATGTATTACAAATGCTATTAAAGGACCAGAACTAGATAGTGTTGATTTTGAAGAATTGTTTGGAATGTTTAAACAAACTAACTGGCTGTTAATTTTCATTTTGTAATTATTGTCATTTTTATACAAAAAAAAAAAAAGATTCAATTGGAGTAAAAAATATAATTTGGGGGAAGGGAGTTGGATTTCCAGGGCCTCTCTGTGTAGTTCCATAGTCTGTATGAAATATGCCAGATTTCTTGGTAAAGTGATACATTATTTATTCTTTTCTTTCCTTCTTCCAGGTGGTGCTGTGAAGATAGTAAATGGAGGCTACCGTGGTGTTCACGCTACTCTGGACTCCATAGATATTGACAGCTACTGTGCCACCGTCACCATCAGCAAGGTACCATAGCTTGTGTGTGTGTGTGTCTATCTGCTGTAGATAGCATGTGTGTGTCTCTCTGCTGTAGATAGCTTGTGTGTGTCTGTCTGCTGTAGATAGCTTGTGTGTGTGTCTATAGATAGCTGTCTCTGTTGTAGATTTTGCTGGTATTAAATGTGTTTGTTATAGGGACCTACACATGGACGTGTGGTAAAGGGTCTCCCTTATGAAGACATCTCCAAGTTAGCTCTATAAACTTTAGATCACTGTCATTTCTATTGGTTGGCTAGAGCCATCTCTCTTCTTTTTTCCCTCCTTACTTCCATACTTGCTCCAAAAAGTTTGTTTATTTGTTGTTGTTTTTTTTGTATTCTCTGGTTCTTAACAATATGAATAATGATCAGCATTGATATGTACAGGACACATTCTTTAACTTCTGAGCATTCAGCTGTTAGAGTGTATGTTTTAACCGTGACAGCCTGTTCAGTACTCTGTGTTGTCTTGTATATGTCAAGTTAATATTGTGTCATCAAGTTCTCCTCCACACATGTGCATGCACACATTACAACTACAGGGGAAATGATATTGCTTGAATTACTTGTCCCTTAATTAAGGGGGCAGTACACAGCACTACTAAAGATTTCAATTTTTCATGTATTTAGTACTTTGTTCATTGTAGCAATACAAATATAGGTAACCTAGTCTATCCATTCTGTTTCTTCTAGGCAGTTGCCACAAATACTTGATCCAAGTTTCTGACTTCTTTTGAAGCAAATTGACTGAGCAAATAGACTCAGGTCTGACCACTGGGCATGTTTCATCATAATTAAGAAATTAACCCTCATCCACATAGCTTGCTCAACATAAAGACCCGCCTTCTTCGTACTATGGTTTTTGTTGCAAATGCACCTATTCTCAGACGTCCTTAGAATCCCATTGTGTGCTCACATTGCAAGACTTCCACACTTTCTGTGTTGAGCACTTATCGCCATGCTATTTGTACGGAAATAAAATTTACTAAACCTTGATTGATGGTGAGAACCTCTTCAGTACTTGGTCATCTGAGAACTGTAGCTAATGTCATAAAATGTATTGCTAAAGGCGAGCACATGACATTAAGTAGCAGAAGTTTTATTTATTTTTTATTAATAGTTTGATGCACAAGGCATTCAGGAAAGAGCCAACTAGCCAAGTGAGGCTATTCTGAAGGCCTTCCTAACAAAAACAAACAAAAAAAGAAACAAACAAGTTACAAGGGGGGAAAAAGAAGGGAAAATTGAAAAATTCTACTGTGAGTGAAAGTCCAGTTGTTGTATAGGTGACACTTCAGATGTTGCTTGAAAGCAGCTTGCTGACACAATTTTGTCTGGGAGGAGGTTCCAAGGTTGAGTTACAGCCATCCTGTAGGATTGTCTGTGATGATGAGTCCTTACAAAAGGGTTGTAGAGTGGAGAGGAATTCTTATGAGAGAAGCACTTTCTAGGAGCTGACACGAAAAAGGAGGATGGAATGATGGAATTGCCTTGTACTATTTTATGGCATAGACACAGCTTTTGGTATAGGTGACGGGTCTGCAGGCTTGGCCATCCCAGGGAAGATATTAACTTGGAAGAAGCACATCTCTGAAATAACTACTAAAGCAAAGAAATTGCTAGGATTTCTGTACAGGCTGTTTAGGGAGAGTGGCAGTGCTAACCTGGAGAAGCTCTACAAAGCCATCATCCTACCCCACCTAGAGTAGTACTGCTCCAGTGTTTGGGATCCTCCACAGAAAAATCACATCTCAAAGATTGAGCATGTCCAGTCTTTTGCAGCTAAGGTTGTGACGGGTGACTGGCCATGTGATTCAAAGAGGATAGGTTGTTGGTGACAGTGACGCCCAGCAATAGAAAGTACTTCGATGCGTTCTCCTTGAAGCTGAAGGCTTATTTGTGGCGGGGTCTTTTTGCGTGACACAATCATGGCTTTCACTTTTCGGGTATTAAGTCTAAATCCTCTGTTGGCTAGCCAATTTACACAATCATGGCTTTCACTTTTCGGGTATTAAGTCTAAATCCCTCTGTTGGCTAGCCAATTTGCAAGTATTTCTGGGGTTTCAAGTATATGTTAATATCCTCCTGTCGGGAAGAAAGTGATTTTGAGTCTTTCTTGCTGTAGGTAAAGGGTCTGGCCCGCGAGACTATTCTTGCTGATATGTAACCATAGGTTTTGGCCATTACGAGGAAAATGAACAAATATCCTTTTTGCGTGTGTGAACATCAAGCGAAAGCACAGGTCCCCGCCACTCTTTGTTAGCTAGGAAATGGTCCAATGGGTATCTATTGCGCGCGCGTGTAGCTATCGTGCAAATCGACGATAGAAAGGAGGCGTGGCTGGCTTTGCAGGAACAAACTCTGGAGGATAGTATGCCCCATAGCAGTACCTCTAAGTGGTCTCCAAATGTTGAAAGCAGAAGACGTCTTCTTCTTCGACCAGACCAACCCTAAACGATTTGAGACCAGAAGAATCAAGAAATACCCCGAGGACATTTTCTCTAACTTCGGAGACCGCAGAGAAGGAGTCACAGTACGCCCGGGGGACGCAGCAGCCGACAACTCCAGTGTAGTCACCTGTAAGCTTTACGTTAAGTCTCTGGGGCATAAATTTTAAATCATAGTAGCCCATATAGCTATTGAATCTATCAAACCTTACAGACTATAGGGGCCTGTGCTAATACCCATTCTTACAGACTAGGGGTCTGTGCTAATACCCATTCTTACAGACTAGGGGCCTGTGCTAATACCCATTCTTACAGACTAGGAGCCTGTGCTAATACCCATTCTTACAGACTAGGGGCCTGTGCTAATAACAGGCCCGTAGCCAGAGGTTCGCATTGGGGGGTTCGGATTTTAAGACGCAAAAAGCCACACTTACTTTTGTTTCCTCGTTAATTCTTTTACAATACTAAAAAACAAAAGATAAGTGCACTAAAGCTTATAATTTTGTTCTAGGTATTCTACTTCAAAACTATAATCTGTTGATATTCGAGAGAAAAGCGGTATTATTCTCATGTAACCAATACAGTGCATCATTAATACGCCTTATTCGTACACTACAAGTTATTTAATACGGCGTGTAAACTGCCAGTTCAAATTGTATTGGAAAAATCGCAATAACTAAGTGAAATAGCACGGGACAAAGTGAAATGCCACCGTAGCTTAATAAGAGTAAGTGCACAAGCATGCAGCTCTAGCCTTGGTGTACAGTTGTAGTTTCTAGTTGGAGACGTCATTTCTTAGAGCAGAAGCTATACCCTTATTAGATTGTCCTTTCTAGACGTGATTAAAACTCTGGCAGAGTTTTTTCAACAGATTAGGAGGAGCCATCTATTAAAGCAAAATTCAAGAGAAAGTTTATCCTGAAGTATAGAGATAGTGACTGCATTATACATAGTAGCCACACTGTAAATGATCTTTAGCTTACTGTAGTCTCGTGCAATTTTTATAAAGCTGGCCTACTATTAACGGGTAACCGTGCTATTCAGGATTAATAGCACGAACAACGTGATTAAAATAACACGAGGCAAATTGGAGTGCTATTTCAATAGCTTTGCGAGCGCTACTGATCCCTAATAGCACAGGTTAACCTTGCTCACTCGCTATAGTAGGCCTGTTGTTGTTTTTTTATCATTTGCAGCGTAGCTACAATTATCTGTGCATTTCAGGTTTAACTTTCTCAGATACTTCCGGATGGCTCCCTTTCTAATCTGTTGAAAAAATTCCGTTGCTTGTGCTATTAATATTGAATCGCACGCTTATCGGTGCTATTACTCTTACTAATTAATAAGTGCATTACGTTACACTTTATAAAGAAAAATATAAAGTAGCAAGCTTTACTCGTGCAGCGAAATTTTGTATCCAAGGAGATGAATGTTTATTAGGTCACTTGGACTCACACTAGGCCAGAAATAGCATAATTCAAGCGCTGGTTCAGCACGAATGAGCAGATGATGATATTCCAATAGTTATATGTGGGGTGTGGCTAAAATATTTACTTCCGGTCACTCTAAAGGGGGGTTCGACCGAACCCCTCGAACCCCCCCTGGCTACGGGTATGTAATAATACCCATTCTTACAGACTATATGGGGCCTGTGCTAATACCCATTCTTACAGACTAGGAGCCTGTGCTAATACCATTCTTACAGACTAGGAGCCTGTGCTAATCCCCATTCTTACAGACTAAGAGCCTGTGCTAATCCCCATTCTTACAGACTAGGAGCCTGTGCTAATACCATTCTTACAGACTAGGAGCCTGTGCTAATACCCATTCTTACAGACTAGGAGCCTGTGCTAATCCCCATTCTTACAGACTAAGAGCCTGTGCTAATCCCCATTCTTACAGACTAAGAGCCTGTGCTAATCCCCATTCTTACAGACTAGGAGCCTGTGCTAATACCATTCTTACAGACTAGGAGCCTGTGCTAATACCCATTCTTACAGACTAGGAGCCTGTGCTAATACCCATTCTTTCACACTTCAGAAACAACTTACAGTTTAGTATTCAGACTCCCAGAGATATATGGGTAGTTTGCGAAAGAATAAGAGTAGCTGCAGGTCTGCCTCGAGGCTAGCCTGCTTTACAAAACTCTAAATCTGTTGTTGAAACGTCCTCAATATAATTTCTCTCCCATGTGCCACTAGTATGCCACATTCATTTCCATACTATATGTGTGTATATACATATATGCACCTTCGTATTATATATATATATATATATATATATATATATACATATATGCACCTTTAATAGTATCCTACTTTACTCTGTTGCCAATTGTTTATCCTGTATTTATTATACCAATCTAGCAGAAGCTAACGATTTTTCTCACTTGCTCACACACCAAAACACACACACACACAGCACACACACTCACTCGCAATATTAGCTTTGCAGCCCACGACGGTAGAAAGATTAGTGTAGCACCTTACGACGGTAGAAAGATCAGTGTAGCAGTTCAAGACGGCAGAAAAGTCAGTGTCATTGGATACGGTGCCCACCTTCCTTCGATAGACCCCCACGGACCAAATTTCATCCGGGGGAGCCAAACAAATTTGGACAATCAGAAAGACACCGAAACCAAATCAATTTTAAGTGAAAAGAAATTTGAGCAACTCAAGGAATTAGAAGAGCAGATAGACAAAGGCAAGGAGAGAGACTCGCAGGGACAAAGTGGTCCTCTTTGGAAACTCGATGAAGCTAAGTTCGCATCCACTGGAATCCTCTCCAAACTCGGAAAGCAGCTGCAGATTGTGAGCTCTGAAATATCTGAAATCACTTTACCAGCAGAACTTGTGGACGACTTGACAAAGAATTACGCCGATCTAAGCGTGGATGTGGTAATTGAGACGAGGGAGTGGCAGACAGACGCATACCAGGACTTTCAGATCACCACAAACAATTTACCGTTCTTGACTGGAGTTCCGCCAGAACCGGAGCAAGAGGCCTACAAGTCTGCTCTCAAGACTGTCATAGTTAAACAAGACAAACCGGCCAAGAGCAGTAGCAGGAAGATATTTGGCGGCACAACCCCGGCAACAGGAGAATCTGGGAAACAAGAGAAGAGAGTGAGGATGAGCAGAGAAACTAAGGGTGATGGCAGAGGGGTGGGGTTCAAACTCACACCCGAGAGACCCATGACTGCTCGAAGTACAACCTCAAATTATTCATACAAGTCTGACTTCTCCGATGACGGCCGCGATTCAATTGATTATGGCCGACTGCCTCCGGAGCTGTGCCCAACTATCCTCCATTACAGACGGGAGAGTACTTCTTTGAAAGTGAAGCACAAGGAATCTCTCACAAGGATGGAGAAAACCCACGAGCTGAAGAAGAAGAATTCCAATTGGAACAGGACAAAAAAAGTGGTAAAAGGTTAGTGAATAGAATACTGGATAAAAAAAAATGCACAAATATACAATAGATAATATTATATTATAGATAATATATAACAGATATATATTATATCTAATATAAAATTGGCTGTATTAAAATTAACCCCTCAAATCTGAGCAGTAGTTTCAATTTTTTGAGAATTATTTTAGCCTATAGTGTATTTTACTTTAAAGATGCTCACTTATTTGTAATTGCCTCAGTTGTTGGTGCTGTTCCATCTCCTGGCAGGAAACGCTCCATGTCAGCACGCCCGAAGGGAAACAGGCCAATATCTGCCAGGCCAATATCCGCCAGGCCCATTCCTGGAGAGGAGCATGTCGGAGGCAAGTTTAATACATTCACAGAAGAGGGACATTCACAGAAGAGGGAGCATCTCAGTCACGCTTGTCTGAGTGGGAGTGTCACTCTTGTCTGAGTGGGCGTGTCACTCTTGTCTGAGTAGGCGTGTCACTCTTGTCTGAGTGGGCGTGTCTATAAATGGAAAAAATTTTCCTTTATTTTTTTTACACTAATACTGTCTTGTCTGATTCCTGGGGCTGAATAAGAGAAATTTTTTAAAAGTTTTTTTTATTTTTTATTTACTGGTTTGAGATGTCATGGTAAAAGCCATAGAACTGGTCCATTAAAGAACATAAGTTTTTATCAATTATGAATTACAGAGAATTAATCATCAATTGAACCAAAAGAAGGTAGTTGCACCAACTATGCACCTAACAATTTTTCGAGACATGTGGCTCTTATTTCAATATGTCTGAACACAGCTTCAAGTATTATTGATGAGAAATTGTAAATGACTTTGCGATAATACCCATAATTAAAGGAATTACTGCAGCCACATGGTCACTATGGCAACAGGGGGTAGGTAATGGAAAATAAAGGATCACATGAAGTATATGGTGAAAGTGAAGGTGTCATTATGTTGTATTAATTATTAATTATAATACGAATGATTCGATATTTCCACTCTGACCTATTGACTGATAGCCACTTGTCATTGCATTATCTTGTCTTTCTGTACAGGATCTGCTCTTGTGCCCAAGACTGTCATAGCCTTCTCCATGAGCACCGCCCACCAATCCAACGAGGACTTGCAAAGTAAGTGTATAGAAACAAATCCACAGGAACAGAGTGAGGACAGAATAGATCCACAGGGAATGGAGTGAGGACAGAATAGATCCACAGGGAATGGAGTGAGGACAGAATAGATCCACAGGGAATGGAGTGAGGACAGAATAGATCCACAGGGAATGGAGTGAGGACTGAATAGATCCACAGGGAATGGAGTGAGGACTGAATAGATCCACAGGGAATGGAGTGAGGACAGAATAGATCCACAGGGAATGG
>WLWD01003046.1_pt1 | contig 62733 bp, 51 predicted proteins | sample 6712731 | NCBI WGS metagenome assembly WLWD01 (sample SAMN12718690, study PRJNA576275) | sponge metagenome | isolation source: marine sponge | host: Mycale hentscheli | place: New Zealand: South Island, Marlborough, Capsize Point | collected 2014-11-01
CAAGATAAAAACGTTTATGTTCACCATGGTGGGAAAATCCCAGTCAAATGGACAGCACCTGAGGCCCTAAACTACCATAGATACTCCACCGCCAGTGATGTGTGGAGCTATGGGTGTGTCCTGTATGAGATATGGTCACTAGGACACAAACCATTTCATGATATTGACAACTCTCAGGTAATGTATAAAGCAAGTAAATAATATTATGGACCTAATTATCACACTTAACTACTACAGTAGTATAAGGAGGGGAGACTCTGGGGGGGGAGCCAACCCCATAATTTTGGGCACTATCTCATGAGGTGACTTCTCACATGAACAATTTTTAACTACAAAAATGTTTCTATATGGAGCCCCCTTACCGAAACATCTTCCTAAATCATTGTACTATAATGTCCAAATATTCATTTTCTTGACAAAGCCTAAACAGGTAGCAGGCAATAACAATGAAAATTTGAAAATGTGTCTGTCAAATAAATAAGATTTCGCTACAATTACAATAGGGCCACTTTCCTTACTTATATAATGTATTTTATACATGAAGGTACTGTGTAAGATAATGTCTGGCTACAGACTTCCTCCGCCTCCTGGATGCCCTCGACCCATCTATGAAGTCATGATCAAATGCTGATATTAAAATTATTACATTCACAACTTTTTGCTTTTTATAATGTACTTGTTTAGGCAATTGGAGGCAGCTGATCGTCCTACAGTGTGTGATGTAAATGTCAACTTACAGAAGCCGGACTTCAAGTTACTGCTGTGGAACAGTGAGGAGTCTTCAGACGAATCCAGGAAATTAGGAGCACCATTATCAGCTGGCAAAGAGTTATACTTAGACCTTCAAATTACTTACAAGTATATTAATGAAGATGAAAAAGAAGGTGTAGGTGTCATCAAACAGAATGAAACTAATGGAGATATGAAGAAAAGTAAAGAAGATTTGGGAGAAATTGAAGAAGATTTGGGAGAAAGTAAACAAGTTGATACAACAGAAGTTACTGACAACAAATCTCACCATTATCATGTGTTAGAAAATCCAGAATTATTAAATTAGTATTTGACACACCTGATGCACCATTAACATTAATTCATTATTACAATGGAAAAAGCATAATTAGCCTGATTGTTTTATATGTCAATTACTGTATAACTGGAAAAAAATCAAACAACTTTAAATACAAAAAAACAATTACGTTCGATTTTAAAAAAAGCTGCACTCAAACTTTAATATTACCCAGCAAGATTAAGTTAACCTATTCAGTATACATGTGATGCGTTCATTCATTCATTTGTTTGTTCATTCATTCATTCATTCATTCATTCATTCATTCATTCATTCATTCATTCATTCGTAGCTATTAGTCAGGTGGCTTAGGAAAATAGAGTGCCAACCAAGAGCTAAATTACTTTAATTGAAAACTTGGAAGACACAAGACTTAACTTTACAGCATGACACAACTATTTATAATGACACAAACCCCTCCTACTATTGACACAAAATGCTGCAAAGTTCCTGCACTACTACAAGCAAACAACCTCACAAACACATGCTCTCTAACTGCACAAACAACTTGACTCATGAACACAAGAAACACCTAACTATGCAAGCTACTTCCAAGTGATACACAAACACACATCTGTCTCTGACACACACATACACATAATGTTCTCTTCTCTCTCTCCTTATACTACATGTGGGCATGCCCACAGTCTGTGGCTCAGTTTATTCAGTCTACAAAGCTCACCAAGCTACTGAGAGGAGCAACAAGTCTGGATGAAGCCATTATTAAAATCATTATTTACATTGCAAGACATCTCTCCGGTCCTAGACAAAAATGTTTTGGACGAAAGAATTATTAATAGCGTAGAGCAACTTCGAAAGGCCTTACAGTCCTGGATGAGTATTGAAGGAAATTTGTTCTGGGAGGAAGTGAGTCAATGGAGGAAACCCACTTAACATGGTAGCAGCAGCTTCTCCTTGCACCAGGCAAAGGAGGCCATACCAGTCGCAACTGCTTCTCAAAGGAGCCAAGGAAAGACAGTCCCAATGACTGAAGTAATGATGGGCGTACAGATGGAGTTACTTGTTTTGCGTGTGGGCTTACAGGTCATTATGCATCTAACTGTCTGAACCAAGGAAAGAAGCTTGCAGATGGCAGTATTAGTGAAACAGTAGAGAGATGAAACTATAGAATGAAATTTGATATTGGGAAGAGGAATATAGAAAATGCATTGACTTACCAGTTGCAGAATTAAGTAGTGATTTAGATTCGCTGGTGGAAGAAGTAATAGATGGTGCAACACTCAAAACTTCAGATAACGGTGAGAGGGGTTATTGTTGGAGTAATGGATTGGTCTTACACAAAATAATGTAGGCAGCTTATTGTGAAATAGAAAGAATAGTTGTCCCTACATATAAGAGATACAAAATTTTGTCTATAGCCCAGGACAGATTAGGCCACTTAGGACATAAAAAAGTGTATGAAGTAATTAAAAAGAGATTTACTTGGCCAGGAATGTCAAAGGATGATATGAAATTTTATGTTGCTTTCTGTGATTTGCCAGAGAATGAACAAGGCCGGTCAAAGAAAAGTCCCTATGATTGAGAGCAGTGTTCTTTCAGAGCCCATTGAAGCTTGTGCAATTGATTAATAGGACCCACTGCCCAAGGCTAAAGGAGGGTGCACGTATTTGCTTACTAACTGTTGTATTGCAACACAGTGGCCCGAGGCAATACCGCTCTGCTCCATCACAGCCAAAGAAGTTACATACTGAGTACTTCACAATGGCTGCCTGCATTCCTTTGCACACCAGCATCACAACGTAACCAATAGCTTTCTCCTTTGTCACTGGCAAAGGCAACTCGCCCAGACTGACACACCAAGACAGGTACTTGTTCCATGCAGTCTCATAGCATTTGGCAGTCACCTTGGCTATTCCTTGGCTGAACTAAAACACTGCAGCCTCTTCTGCTCCAGCTCTGACCAAGAGCGGATCATCGCTGTCAGCAATTCCAACAGATCATGTGGCAGCTCCTCTGCCTCCACTGCAGACTCCTGCATCACAGAACGGGCTAGTTCAATGTTTTTGATCTGATATTTGCGCCTCAAGACCGGCCACCTATTTCTCCATGATACAACTCATAGTGACTGTCCCAACTTCTTCTCTGGGTCTGTCCTTGCCCTTGTCATCCTTTCTCGTCTTTGGACGCCCCTCCAAGTCTGAGAGCAAAGTTTCACTGGTGTTACTGCCGCCAGCAACAACATCTTTTCCCAAGATGCTTGAGCCAGTGCTCTTCATTCCTTTGGCCTTCCTTTTACTAATCCTTATTGTGGCTCACTTGCTGCCACCTATTCCCTTAAATATTCTCCACCCACTCGCATGCGCAGGCTTCCACTCTTACGCCTTCCCACCTTTCACCGCACTGCTGATAATCTCGTATGCTGTGCTGGACCTGCCAGAGATACCGGGTTAAGTCCATATGAACTTGTGTATGGCACGCTAGCTAGGACACCTTTGGATGTGATTTATACTACTTGGAGGGATGACAAGAGTATTAAGGTGGGACAGTGGGTGGATGAAGTTTGTGATCATTTGGATGCACTGATAGCATATGACAAGCTGAGTGAGGCCAGTAGTAAGAGAAAGAGGGATTAAGACAGGGGCAAGGTGGAGAGAGCACTGTATGACAATGTAGTATTGTGTCGAATGCCAGGATTACATCGTAAATTATCTGAGTCATGGGATGGACCCTGGGTTGTTGTGAATAACTGGTGAAACTCTAGAGTCCTGTCGGTTTTACCAGGTGGGGTTATGTAATGATAATAAAGATATCACTTCTTTTGTATCTCCCTTTGGCAAGTACCGATTTACTCGGATGCCTTTTGGATTAAAGAATGCTCCTGCCTATTCCAAATTCTCATGGGGAAAGTATTGTTAGGGTGCAACGATTGTGCATCGTCTTACATAGATGATTTACTTATTTATTCTAAAGACTGGAGTGAACATTTAGGTCATATAAGACTAGTATTGGGCAGATTGCGCTAGTGTGGCTTGACAGCTAAATCAGAACAGTGCCAGTGGGGCAAGAAATATTTGGAACATTTGGGGCACAGGATTGGCAATGGTAGTATAGCTGTTGCAGGATATAGGATAAAGGCAATGGTCGAATACAAGAAACCAAAATTAAAATATGAGAGCCTTTTTGTGAAAGCAGGATATTATCGAAGATTTGTTAAATGTCATCTAAGCATCTCCAGCCACCTCTGTTAAAACTCCTGGGGTAGTGTTCTGGACTCCGGAGATGGAGGAAGCCTTTCATTAGCTGAAAGTGAGTTTATGTAGTCATTGTGTTTTTTACGTGTGCCTTGTGCCAATGATTCATTTCAGCTTCACACTGACACCTCCAAGGTGGCAATAGGTGCTGTTCTTAACGTGTTGAGAGAAGGACAAGACCGACCAGTTGCTTTCTTTAGCAGGCAGCTGAGGGATGTGGAATGCAGATACTCTGCAACTGAACTCGAAGCAGTAGCCATTGTGGAAGCAGTGAAGCATTCCAGTCACTATCTTTATGGCACCCATTTTGAGGTTGTGACAGACCACAAGCCACAAATTGGATTTCTGTATTCCAAATGTTTGAACCATCGTTTGAAAGGGATGGCTATTAAACTATCCCAGTAATATGTTGTTATTTCCTATAGGGAAGTCTCTAATAACTTGAATGCAGATGCTTGTCCAGGCAGGCATGGTCAATTGAGAAGGAAGAAAAGATCAACGAGAAGATGGAACTAGTGATAATGGTTCTGGGCAGCCCCTGTGTGGTTGGTGTCATGCCAGGAGACATGGCATAATCTTAGCAGGGAGAGATGTGGGGTCCTGCTTCACCAGAATAAGCAATAACTGGAAAAGGAACAGAACTAGTGTATTTGTGTGTTCTATTCATCAAATTTCTTTGGACAAAAGAGTGTTAATTTTGGTTGTGCATGCATTCATTATCATCTGTATGTGTGTATGAGGGCCCATATAACACTGTAACTTGGCTCTCCACATTTAGTCTTACTTTATTTCTTGTCTTGATCACTCACTGTACTATTCTTCCTCTATTAAATAAATCACTCACTGTACTATTCTTCCTCTATTAAATAAATCTTAACTAACCTTATCCTGTATAAGGAGTTGGATTGGTTGAGGGCAAGAACTTGGTGCAAGCAGTATAGATAGGCTGAAGTAACCTTACAAGACCTGGTGGCAGGCTACTTTACCCAGCCATCCAAATATCTGTGCAAGCTACCTATGACTCCCGCACAAGCTTCCACAGAGACTAGAAGTGACTAAAGACACTGGAAAATATTAAAGAGAGACTAAAAGAGATTCAATAGACTAAAAGAGATGACAAAACGGACTGATGAAACTAGAAGAGACTAAAGAGATTGTAGAGAATAGAAGAGACTAATGAAACTGTAGAGACTAGAAGAGTAGAAGAGACTAAAAAAACTAGAAGAGACTTAAGAAACTGTAAGATACTAGTTATTTAACTTGAGCTATTATGTAATTAATAACTCTTGAAATGGTGTAATAAGAATACAGCTTCTAGAGACAATTGTAACAGAGTTAATGATTAATTGCTTATATTATTTCTGATCTTTTGTGGCCTGTACAATCTCTTACAGTAACCTGGTTTCTTAGTCCCACATAATGTTTTCAACTCTTGTGTTTTCTTATACTCTCTAGTTTGAGACTAATTTTACAGTCTTTTAAAGTCTCTTTCAGTCTCTCAGCTGAAGACCTGTAAGGCTAGCCTCAATTCACATTTAAAGTTAGCAAACTATGTTTACAAATTTCACGTAATTCCATTTTTAATTTTAGTATAATTATTGCCTCTAGTTAATTAAATGTAAATATTTTTATTTTATCTATGAAAACTGCAGCATTGTGGCTCAAAACTAAAAAATATTAGCTAGTTAGATTTATTCTTTTTTCTGACTATACAGTTATCTTAGCTGTATGCATTTCTCAAGAAGCTAAAAAAATTCCCTTTGGCTAAAAACTAAACACCAGCTAGCACGGATCAAATACGTAGGGCAGACCAAATCTGCTAGCGGATTTGGTCCGACCGGACCGAAATCCGACCGGACCAAATTTCCTGTGACACCGGTACTGACAAATCTCTGCGCTATTAAAGCGCTTTCTACTGTGTGAGAATTGCTTTAGCGAACACTAGCAAACTTTTTCGGAATAGCTCAGTGTGTACAGTCGACTCTGCAATTGGTTGTTGTAGAGCGTGTTCTATATCTCGGTCTTAGAGGCTTGATTCTCGTTCAGGTGAGGGAAATCTCAGGTTTGGAATATCAGTATAAGATGTAGTATCTTGCAATGTAAACACTAAAATTGCTTGGGGGAAAATCTTGCTATAGTCATTAAGAGAAACATTCTACTGTACTAATGTATAGAAAAAGGATTTAATAATGTTCCTTGGTCAGATTGCTACCAACATACAGAGTGTAACTAGTAAGAATACACATAACAGTTTTCAATTTCTTTGTGATAACATTCATTATTATATAAAATAGGTTCTTCCAAACACTTTTAATTCTCAATTTGTAATAATGTTGCAAAATCTGGGAGCTACTGCCATTATCTGCTTGATGGTAAGTACAAGGTTCATGTGGTAAGAAGTTGTTATGTAAGTAGGGAAAGCTAGTTTAAACTAAAAATAATAGCAATTTTTCTCGTTCTAAATGCCAGTATTGTTAATTAAAACTTAACCCGACGTTTCCACTTCTTGCCGAAGTCCTCTTCAGGGGTCAACTGAGGTTGAACTCTCCATGGTGATATAATACACAATGTAAACAACAAGATTTCTGGAGGTTACACTTATACTGTTTATATCCTGGAATATATAACCATTACAAGCATCCTGATGTTTTTTCACTCTCTGCTCAAGCCTTCTAGTTGTTTCACCTTATATACTTTACCACAGCTGCAGGGTATACTGTACACTATGGATGACTCGGTGGTATTGGGTACATTATCTTTGACTTTAGTAAGATGTGATCTTAGTGTCTTACTTGACTTAAGTGCTGTTTTGATGTCAAAGTCTCTGCACAATCTCTGAATACTCTCACTCAATCCTGCTATGTATGGATTGGCTGCTAAAACCAGAACATTTTCTATTACTATAATTATTTCAGCCGAGAATGACTGAATCATTAAACTAGAAGTATTGTAATTTTAAGAAATTCTAACAGAAGTCCTGGTCCAGTTCAAATGTACCAGAACCCAACAGAAGTCACGGTCCAGTTCAAATGTACCAGAACCCAACAGAAGTCCTGGTCCAGTTCAAATGTACCAGAACCCAACAAAAGTCACTGTCCAGTTCAAATGTACCAGAACCCAACAGAAGTCATGGACAGCCATTGAATAGCTATTGAACTTTCGCACACACATAGGTTAAGTCCTGGGCTCAATTCCTGGTGGACAAATATATTTTTAATTCTGTATTGTCAAAAAAGCCTGTGAAAGAAGGAATACATCTAAAGATTAATAGTGTACCATTACAATGATTCTCAATGCCTCACACAATATACCTGACTCATAGCTCAGGCTAGATTGTGCTGATAGTGTTAATGGTCTGAGCAGAATAGAGCCTGCCAACAAACAAACAAGGACAGAGAGTTCACCCCAAAGGAAGGATAGTAAATGTACACTCTACAGATGCACATATATACCTATTAGCTAGTGCTAACAGGGATGATAACTTAGAAGTTTAGCATCACAGACCCAACTGTCTGCCAAGCTGTTTTGGTTTCAATATTCTTTTGGAATTCTAGTAGTACAAACTCTCATCAGTTTTGATTGTGGAAATAAACTAAAAGTTTTCATAAATGATATGTCAATTATGACAATATGAGCTACAGATGTTCGTTGATGTGACCGTATGCTAAGTTTCAAGTAAGAATCTAAAATGCTTATCATTTTTTAAAAAATGGACATACTTAAAAACAACAACAACAATGAATATGTAGAGTGTCCTGTATGAGGTTATAGTGCCGTATAGAATAGAGGACAGGAGAATAGAGATTCTCACAACAAAAGAATTTACTTTTACTATAATTTTTTCAAACTGTGATTTTATAATGGCATAAAAAGACAACCATAGTAAGATGTTGCATTCAAATTGGTTTTACAACTTATGATGACATCCCAAGAGCTTAGCTAAGATCAACTCGTAGGTGCCATCCTGAATAAACATCTGATAATATAAAATTTCATGGGCTGTTGCATCATTATAAACAGTTGCTGGTATATCAATAGTAGAGTACACACTGGCAGTGGAGGATCCAGGGGGGTTGAGGGAGCCAGGGCCCACCCCTTCCCTACTAAGTTTTTTTAAATTATGTATAAATGATAATAGTACAGGCAATTCAGTCCACAAAACTGTATGGTAACCAATGCTCTTTATTCATAAATCAATGTCAATATTATTGTAATCAATAATTAATATTTCAATAGATTTCGTAAGTTTTGACAAAAATATACCTAGGCCCCTCCCTGCCTTTAATGCTGGATCTGAATGAAATTGAAAGAGTGTATTGAAATAGCATAACTACAGTCGTAAAGTATTTATTTTAAATATTCGAAGACATTTTGCACAAACATTAGTCTGGCTGTTAAAGGGTTGGATCTGGAAATAAATGGTATAAGTAAATTTAATATCAAAGGAAGCAGAATTTTATGTAGACTAATAATATCCAAAGCCCACCCAAACTATTTTGGGGAATTTTTTTATGCAAGATTTAAATTTTTAATAATAAACATGACCACAATAATTGAACTTTGGTACCTAAATAGGTTAAAATATGAAGATTGTGGTGAGAAATACACATAAAAAGTTAATTCAAACTATTTCTATAGTGCATGTTCATACAAGTCAAGATTTTCTTTTATTTCACAACTTTCGGTAACATTTTTTTAAATCTTGACCATTACCATCCACAATAGCAGTGAACCATTGACATTTTTTTCTGCAGGAACACAATTGTTGCATTCCACAAACTTTAGTAAGGTTTCCTAGTTCAGAAGTTACATTTGTCATGACAAGAGTTAGCATGGAAGCCTCAAGCTTCCAACCTCACTTCTTCGTGTATCTGCATGAAAAAGCGTTTTCCATAGGAGGATTCACAAGCAGCCTTGCCAATTTTTTGGTGTTGCATCTGGATCACTCATCAAGTGTTACGTCTTCTGGATCTCTAAAATTTTAGAAATTTGTCTTTCTCTGACCAAATGTTGCAGAGGTAGTTTACAGTTACTCTAGTTATGAATAAACAAATAAAAGGTTAGATGTTATCATTTTCTGGCTGCACATGGAAAACGAATCTAAGGAAAGCAAAAACAAATTTCTCAGATTCTAGGAGGAGCAATGGAGTAAAATACAGAATCTGTATGTGTAAGAGACCCTTGCATAGCTTAGAAAGTAATGCAAAATTATGCTAATTTCATGTTGGTAAGTCAAAAAGTACTAAGGGGAGGGGGTCTCCCATTTCACTCAGTTACGTGCTATTTCACTTTCCCTGTGCGATTTAAAACGAACATCAATTTTCCCCACACTTATGTAAATGGGCAATGTACGTGCTGTACTATTAAAAAAGTAAATACCAAGAGTTGCCAACTTCAAATTGTAGTTCAGAACATTAAGCCACACCCCTAAACTACATTCAAAACCACACTAAATTATAGGATGCCATACAATAATGTTATGTGAGGTAGGGTTGTATAAGTGAAAAATCAGGGACTGTCCCTGAGCTTTTGAAATACTCACATCATGAATATAGAAGTTAATGTTTGCTGATAATGACAATTCAAATAACAGTTTCATTCTTCACACATAGAAGGCCTGACTTGTGATACAGAATTTTCTTTTTGTACCCCTGAGAAAGACTTCATAACTTCAGAATAACTTTTTTTGCTTTGTTCCTTTGCCAAATATTTATGCCCTGTTCTGTTTTTTGCTTCTTTTTTTACCAAACTTGTATGACTGAGCCAGCTGTTTCATTTCATGATATTAATCAGTTGAGTCAATCTCTTACAGTGAGTGATCTTTGTAGTCTGATCATATTCACTGTAAATAAAGGCTTATAGAAATTATTGTCACTACAAGAGAGTAATTCAGTCAGAGAGCAGTTAATGGCCAAGTTAACATTGTTTCATACTAGCATTACACCAAGCTTCACAGATATTATTTTTGTTCTTGTCACAATAGATATTACTTGCAAGTACTATGCCACACAATGGCGCTTGATGTACAACCTTTCAAAAAATAGGAATGTAGTATATAGCATAAGGTGTTTTTGTTCATGGTTTCCCTCTCCTGCTCTCTTTTTCCTGAACCATCTCAGTTTTTCTTATTCCTTTCTTCAGCTCATGGATTCTGTTCTCCACCTTTGTCTACTTCTCCTGTCTCATTATCTCTGACCTTTCTGTGTATTCTCTTTCACTTCTTCATTGGAGTAGTTACATCATTCCAGCCTTTTCTCACCTGCTTCTAGTTTTCTTAGCCCTTGTGTTCTCCATCTTCTCTGCCTTTGTTCTACCCATGACTTAGCAAGAAATTTCACTCAGCTTCCGCCTTGTGAAAATTTCTCACTCCACTCATGCTATTAATCCCAAATACCACAGTTTTCCATGCTATTATATCTCCAACTACATTTTTTCATACCAACAAATTTTGATGGCTGTTTTCTAGTTAAGCAAGATGGACCATTTAATATACCAATCATACACTCTCTGGCATATTAATAGTGGTGTGCTTGAGCACAAATAGTGAGCGAGGATCCCATACATAAACCTAAATTACTGCTGTATGATTAATTAACTTCTAACACTCCAGCTACTAAAATGGTCGAGCTAAAATAAAGGTCGACTCCTAGCAAACACGAAAATGTGAGTGTCAAAGTACAAAATCACACATGTACATTCACACATACATATATACACACAAACCAATATCCCTGATTTTCAATTGTGTTGTTACCCCTGGTAGTGTCTCACTCGCTCGCCAAAAATATACGTGGTAACTCAAGGTTTGATCTATATTAAATATTATTATGTTCATTGATAAATTGATTATTAAAAACCAATCCAGTAATGTTTTTCTATAAAAAAAATATAATTGAAAATTATTCACGAGTTTGTGCTAAAGTCTTTAGGTGTTATAAGAGTGGAGGTTCCATGATAATATATAAGCAAAAGCTATAGTGAGAAAATATTGTTAGCACATGTTTACTGGTTCACTTTGCATGTGAACTGAGTTTTAAAATGTCTTAATGTGTGATCACAACAACTATTATCATAAATCATTGACAGTGTCTAGCCCCAATGCTAACTGGATTTCATAACTAGACACAGAGTCACTGTGAATGTTGTATGTTTTATAATGTGTGCTCTTTGCTACTTGCAAGTGTCTGTTGTGTGTTCAATTGTGATGTATGTGAGTGATGTGTATCCGTTATTGTAATGTCACTTTTCCCATGGGCTGAGCCCTGGATATATTTATCGCTATTGTACCTAGCTCAGTTCACTTCAGTAGTATTTCTCATAAAACCATTGCTTGCTTGGATAACAAAAGAAACCCTAAATAAGATAAGACAAAAACTTACATTTCTCAGGTTATTAGTCAGGTTGGGCAAACTGGTAGAGAAAATTCTTCTAGTGTGAGCATTTGGGAGTACCTGAACAGGGGAGACCCACAAACATTACCCTATAGAAACTCTCAACTAACATAGTGAACTCATGCAAATATTATGTGTCAAAAAAACAATATCTATAGCTATACAAATTTAATGAGCTGTTCAAAGTGACTTGACTCCTTTTTTTGAAGTCTCTAAATCTGCCATGGTTAGTCACAACTCACGATCAACCCTACCTTTGTTTTCTCCAAGCAAGATCTATGTTGTCATAGCACCACTTTTCATTTCACAAGGAAATTAGAATAACTTTTAAATTAATGCCCTGTACTCAGATGTGTCTCCAATTAAATTAAGCTTGTTGATAGATTATAGTTCAGATGTTGTTATCTAAAAAAATACTGCAAACAAAAGCATCCAGTATATTCCTGTGATATTTGGATATATATATTTGCACAGAAAACAGATTTGTTCATTAGCTTGGTCTGTGACAAAATATTGTGTTGCCACAAATTAATGTTCTGTTTTCAAGAGTATGTAAGACGTATATAGCCACGGAGTAAGTGAGAATTTTGAGTTATGCAACAGTATGATGTCTAATGTGTGGTTGGTTGTTGTTGTTATTGTTTGTTTGTCTTCAGACTTTTTTTCCGTGTCATAGTAACCTGAAGAAACAGGAATATATGTTAAATTTTACATCAGATGATTTACCAGAAGAACATGAAGCCATAATGTTGATCAATCAAACAAAGTCAATTAGAATTTCACTAGTTCTGAATTCAGATTGTGAACATGGCAGTATTGATGAACCTGGAAGATTAAAATGGATGATAAGAAATGGCAGCTACCTAGTTGTGTTAGTCAGTGTTATTGGTGAGGTAAGCACTTAAATTTTGAATTATAGCATATTAGCTAAATGGAATAACTAGAAAATACAAACAATATCCTGCATAAATCCATACCCAATATTATTACTAAAATGCAAACATAACTAATAAAAATGCTTTTTGTTTTGTTAATTCTATATTAGGCAGATCTCACATTAACTTATTACAACAAGGAATATTATGATAAAACACTGACTTTATCTCCACCCTCTTCGTTCATTGACCTGGAGGATATGAAGGAGGATATTAAAGTCCAAGTGATACCGATGTGCATTGATTGTCTAAATAAATTCAAACAGACAAATTCTTTGGAAATCTCAATTAGAACATCTAAAACATGCTGTACATCATTAAAAGGCAAAATACAATATCAAATATGCTATTTAATGCAAGGAGATGGAGATAAAGGTTTCAATTTATCATGTACAAATAATTTTCAGCAATCCTCATTTGTATTTAAGTTTTTAGAGGTGAGAAAGTGTAAAATATTAGTGATTGTTACCTTAAAGTCGTTGGGATCATTCTGCAATGAGAATAATATTTGATGTACTGTATCTCCAATTTTGACTACACAAATTCTTTTGTGACTCATATGCAATAAAAATCCAACACATTATTATTGTCTGTAAATTAACATTAGCTAACCATATGTTTTAAAATTACTAATTAATTCGCAATTAACTAGGTTTTTTCTACACATTGCATATACGTACCATTCAGTTCTACTTGTTATCATTTGTGGAGTGTTAAAGTAACATCAATACCTCATAGTCCATTAATGCAGTAAAGTGTAGTTTTATATTATAAAAATGTATTGTCATCATTAATGTTAATTGTATATAGTCTTCAAACAATCTTAAGAACTACATCTTACTAAGGCAGGAAAACTCAGTTCTAATCGAAACATTTGAAATATCACAATTAAACATGGAAACTATTGACAACTGTCTACGATTTACTTTAAATGTAAGAGAATCCTTGGCAGGAATACTGGGGCCCATTTTTGTTATACCCTCTGCTGTATTGTGTGGTGGAATGTTTGTGGTCCTGATATTCTTAATACGCAAGTACATCATTAAAAAGAGAAATAAACTTACAACTAGTAACCAATATGTGGTCAATGAGAATCCTTATGTTGGAAGTGATGTAATGGTGAGTTTGTGGTTCATGGCTGTTAGCATTGATATAATGTAGATAATATTTATGTACATGCGTCTCAGGAAAGGCAAGCTAATTTTGACGACCATGATTATGAAGAGCCTTATTTTGTGCCAGCCAGTGAAGAAGAACAAATTATAGGTCAAATCAGAGCTCTTGGAATACCTGAAGTTGTGGTGGAAGATGACTCTCTAAGGTTTGGGTATCATTGTAGCATAAATAGTTTCTGGCTCATTAATGCTAAATTGAGTATGCAAGATTTTAGTCATGTGACAGTATATTTTATACCTACAATAATAATGATATTGTGTGGCTGTACAATAAGCAAGCCACATGGGTGTGTGCTTTTTAAACCTTGGAAAAGCCAGGTTAATCTGTTATTCCAGCCTTGACCTCTAATCCATCTTTAGTCATGTTTCAAGTTGGTGTTTTTATATTTTGAGCAGTCCTTAATTCTAGGCAAAATTTGGTCATGTTCAAAATATTAAACAATAACATGTTTTCATTTTCAAACAGTTGTAATTTTACTCAAACTGTCCCAGCAGGTATTTCCCTTTATCCCACTTCAAATCAATGGCTTGGGAGCACAGTTACTAACAGTACACAATTGGATTAATCTTGTGTTTCCCAAAAATTGCAGGTCATGGAAAAGTTGTGTTGTTTAAAAGTCTTAGCTAGTGGTTTATTACAAATAACTAAAGTTAGTCAAAAAAAACTAAACAACTATACATGTTCAGCAACCACATCTGAATAAATGGAGTGAGTGAATTAAGTGAGCATTAAAGAACAGTGTAATAATGTCCTCACTAACAACATATTTATTGTACAGATTGCTGGATTTCTTGGGATGTGGAGCTTTCGGCAATGTCTACAGAGGATTGCTGCCAGACTCACAAGATGAGGAAAATGATGAGAAGGAAGTCGCCGTGAAATCATTGCATGGAAAAGTCACAAATGAAGACAAAATCAAATTTCTGCAAGAAGCTGTGATAATGGGTCAATTTAATCATCCAAATATCATTAAAATGCTGGGAATTGTTTTGGAAGGCTCGGTAAGATTAATGCTGGACTAATTTCAGTTTACTTGAATTGTTTTGCTTTTTAGCTTCACATCGTGATTGAAATAATGAAGAAAGGAGATCTCAGAAACCATCTGTTGATCCTGAAGCAAAAGTAATAACTAAATTTAATTGCTTATATTCCTATTAATATTAATGAGCTTTTGCCAACGTAAAGAAAAGAAAAAATCTAATTACCTTAATATGCATTAATTATACACCTCACAACTGACACCTGGGCTTCAGTGTTGTTTTGGTTTAGCGATTCCAGACTTTCTTAGTTTTAGTTATTCATACTAAAAAAAATCTTGAATGCTTAGTTGTTGTTTTTTTTCCCAAATTCTCCCTGAAGATTTAGTAAGTTTTTAGTTTTTCTTCAATACCATGTAGAATATTTAGTTAGTTATACTATCAATTGTCTTAGTTTTAGTTAATTTATGTTGCCTCTCAAATTCTGCAATAATGAGACTCCTTAAAGAAAGTTGTTCATGTAGTTTTTCCAAAGAACTTCAAAAATGGCATATTTCTGTGAAAACTTGGGTATTATATAAAGTATGGTATTTGTTATGTAGTTTAGAGAATAATTACTTGATGGGAATTTATATTTTCATTTAATAATGACATAATTCAAGGTGAATTGTTTACAATAAAATTGCTTAGTTTTAGTTTTTGTCATCCACTCTACTGGTAGTTTTAGTTATTATTGAATTTACTGTCTTCTAAAATAATTAGTTTTAGTTTTTTCATGTTCTCTACTGCTTAGTTTTAGTTATTCTTACCAAAAGTAAAATACCCCAAAACTAAGGGGTTTTGCTGGTTTTAGTTTTAGTTGACTAAAACAACACTACCTCTGATTGCAGAGAAGAAGAGAGCTCCTCCTCTGAGTTGCCTCCCACGCTGTTGAGCTACACCAGACAGATAGCAAGTGGGCTGATATACTTGGAGTTGAAGGCATTCATCCACAGAGACCTGGCAGCCAGGAATATATTAGTTTCAGAAAATGATGTTTGCAAGGTATAATTTAAAATTTCTTAAAGTTAGCTATCATAGCAAATTGTGCACATCATAATAGATTGCAGATTTTGGATTATCAAGAGACCTTCAAGATAAAAGCTTTTACATTCACCATGGTGGGAAAATCCCAGTCAAATGGACAGCACCTGAGGCCCTAAACTACCACAAATACTCCACCGCCAGTGATGTGTGGAGCTATGGGTGTGTCCTGTATGAGATATGGTCACTAGGACACAAACCGTTTCATGATATTGACAACTCTCAGGTAATGTATGAAACAAGTAAATAATATTATGGACCTAATTATCACACTTAACTACTACAGCAGTGTAAGGAGGGGGGACTCTGGGGAGGAGCCTACCCCATAATTTTGGGCACTATCTCATGAGGTGACTTCTCACATGAACAATTTTTAACTACAAAAATGTTTCTATATGGAGCCCCCTTACCGAAACATCTTCCTAAATCATTGTACTATAATGTCCAAATATTCATTTTCTTGACAAAGCCTTAACAGGTAGCAGGCAATAACAATGAAAATTTGAAAATGTGTCTGTCAAATAAATAAGATTTCGCTACAATTACAAAAGAAGGTCACTTTCCTTACTTATACAATTTATTTTATACATGAAGGTACTGTGTAAGATAATGTCTGGCTACAGACTTCCTCCGCCTCCTGGATGCCCTCGACCCATCTATGAAGTCATGATCAAATGCTGGTATTAAAATTATTACATTCACAACTTTTTGCTTTTTATAATGTACTTGTTTAGGCAATTGGAGGCAGCTGGTCGTCCTACAGTGTGTGATGTAAATGTCAACTTACAGAAGCCGGACTTCAAATTACTGCTGTGGAACAGTGAGGAGTCTTCAGACGAATCCAGGAAATTAGGAGCACCATTATCAGCTGGCAAAGAGTTATACTTAGACCTTCAAAATACTTATAAATATGTTATAGAAGATGAAAGGGAAGGCAAAGGTGTTATCAAACAGAATGAAACTAAAGGAGATTTGAGGGAAAGTGAAGAAGATTTGGGAGAAAATAAAAAAGTTGATACAACAGAAGTTACTGATAACAAATCTCACTATTATCATGTGTTAGAATATCCAGAATTATTAAGTTAGTATTTTACATACCTGATGCTGCACCATTAACATTAATTCATTATTACGATGGAAAAAGCATGATTATCATGATTTTTTTATATGTCAATCACTGTATTACCGAAAAATTTTCAAATAGCTTTAAATAGTCACAAGAAAAACAACTATGCTCAATTTAAACTTTAGTTTCATATAAATAAAAGCTGCACTCGTATAGCTTAACTGTAATATTACTCAGCAAGATTAATCATTCATTCATTCATTTGTTCATTCATTCGTTCATTCATTCATTCGTTCGTTCATTCACTCATTCATATTGGGCAGGTGGCTTGGGAAAATGAAAGGGATATGTTGGCTATAAGCGCAAAGTTTGCACAGCTATTTAATAAGTACAAATTAATTAAAGGATTGGTACCACTGCCCTATCCTTTCCGACACCAAATTAAAGCCAAAATATTATTAAAATATGCGTGTAACCAAGCAATAGTGACAATGTAATTATTAATTTTATACAGTACAGTGATAAACATTACAAGTGAGAGAGAAATGATATAATATCATTGTTCAGTAGACAGTTATCAAATAACTTTTTCACATCTACAGCTGCATAGTTCAGTACAACTCCATTTGACATTCTTGCATGAACACCTTGCACCACAACCATTGACATTCCTGCAGCTACACTTCATCTAGTTCACTGCAAGCCTTTGGTGACAGTGGTAAAGTGCTCCAATGGGACACCATGACTGGCTGTCTTTGTCAAGGGTTTAACCATGTACTCCAGGGGTGGGTGTTTACCACTGAGCCAATTCACTTGTCCCAACTCTCTTTGTAGTAAGCAGAGTAGGCAATAATCTACACAATACATAAAATTACTGGTCAAGTTTTCATTAATGCAATAGCTACACTAGCCATGTTATGTATAGTTAATTTGTAAGAGTTCAAAAGAGTTTTCTAAATTACTTTCAATGTTGGTAATTCTAAAATAGACTCTTACCAGTACAACTCTGTTATTATAGTAGCTTGATAATGATGCAGAATCTGGGAACTACTGTCATCTTGTCATTCTTGGTAAGTGTGAAGTAGTGTGTAAGGTGCTAAGTTTTATTAGCAATGGTGAGGAATTGCTTGTAGTAACTATAGAGGTTAAAAATAAAACACTTTCTTTCATGAGGTCACCAACACCAGCCCTGTATTAGTAATTTGCCTGGTATGAAAAGCATTTTAAATTATTACCAGATTGTAGGGGGATCTCTATGACCTAACACTCAGAAGCCAACTTTACAAGCTGAGTTACCACCCTAGTACAAACTACTGCAGTGAAGTTATCTAGCTTAAAACAATAAGAAATCAGAGAGTAGTACTGCAATTTGATGAAGACTTTTGAGCCTTGCCAAGCAGGCTTACCTTGAAGTGGAACTAAATGCTAAACGTTTTGTTTACTTTGCTTATCACATGTAAAGCAGAGTGAATTACAAGTGCCCACTGAAAGATGGCTCTAGCTTCTTTCCAGTGTCATCTAATGATAGGTACACATCAACACCATCATGCCATTACAAGGGGAATACCGGACTTCAATAAGCTGCTAAGCACTACACTTCAGCTTCTACAAACAAGCTCATAATATTTTTAAAAAAACAAAAAAAAAAACAGTAATCTTGTGTTTAACTAAACCAAACAAGTGAAAAGAGTGTGACATTATTTAGTCGTTCTTATAGTTAGGTGGAGTCTATTTCTACTGCAATGTTTTTTGTTTTTGTTTTTTTTTCATCAAATTCATTTCATCAACTAGCTAACTACTAGCTAAATTACTAGCTAACTACTAGCTAAATTACTAGCTAAATTACTAGCTAACTACTAGCTAAATTACTAGCTAACTACTAGCTAAATTACTAGCTAACTAGCTAAATTACTAGCTAACTACTAGCTAAATTACTAGCTAACTACTAGCTAAATTACTAGCTAACCACTGGCTAAATTACTAGCTAACTACTAGCTAAATTACAAGAAGTAAAAAATACAGCTACAGTTGGTTCTGAGTACAGTAATGTGTTTTTCAAATCACAAAATGAGATGATATCAGGGCACGTACACCCCTTTACCAGATCAAACTCCAAGTAAGCTAAAGCCAGTTTTGCAGCTGAAAAGAGTGTTGTCTAAAACTATTAGTACATTATATAAATTATTGGTAACTTAGTAAGACTTAAGTAAATGCACAGCAACGGTAGGTGTTTTCTTTCTAAAATACACTCTGAATGAACAAAGAAAACCCCTACTCCTTTTAGCTACAATGTAGATTTAACTATTTTTGAATTTCTTAAAGACATACTTCTTTTTCATATGATACTAAAAGTGTTGCAAAGAAGCTAATCAGTCAATATTGACGTCTTTGACTTGTTAATTTGATAATCACAATAATAAACCATACCACCTTCACGATAGAGAGTAAAAATTCAATGGAAAAATATAATCTTAACAGTATATAAATACAGAAATGGAGTGTTTGTTTACCGGCTGGTTGTCCGCGTAGTTCAGTGGCAGAGCGCTTGTGTGTTAAGCAAGTGATCCTGGGTTCGATTCCCAGTGGCAACCAAATATTTTTAATTCTGAATTGTTTAAAAAAGCCTGCGAAACAGAGAGAATACACATCTAATGAGTAAAAGAAGGCTGAGAAAGTAATTGTGAAATAGAAATTGTAGTTCATGTAATTTGCTAAATAGCTAACATTAGAAAATATTAAAATTTATAATAATTATAAGCTAATACTTCCCATTACAGTTCAAATGTAGAGAGCTACATTATTTTATATTATCTATGTAAAGTGAGTAATTATATATCAAGATTTGCTCTTCCTTTGGTATGATGAATTTTAATTATAACAGATTATTTGGCCATGTCAGTGTAATCAGGAGTATATGTTGAACTTTACATCAATTGATTTACCTGAAGACCAAGAAATAATACTTATGATCAATCAAACAAATTCAATAAATATTTCACTAGTTCTGAATTCAGATTGTGAACATGCCAGAATTGATGACTCTGGAAGATTAAGATGGATGATAACAGATGACAGCGACCTTGTTGTGCTGGTCAGTACTATTGATAAGGTAAGCACTATTAGGTAATATAGTATTAATTAGTTATAAGGAGCTCATATTATATTAGATTTATATTGCATTGAATACCTAACTATGAATAGTGTATAAATGGACGGGATAAGACTAAAGGGAAAATTATGTTTCCATTTCAATACAAAGCCAAACTGACTAAAATTTCACATTACACAATTGTAATTTTTCATTTATTTTTTCCTCTATCAGATACTGCTAGTAACTTATTACAAGAATGGATATTACAATGATACATTGTCTTTGACTCCACCCTCTTCTACCAATAGTGTGGGTATAAACGCCACTGTTATTGTCAAGGTAATACCTATGTGCATAGATTGTCTAAATGAATTCAAACAAACAACTTCTTTGGAAATCTCAGTTACAATGTCCGACACGTGCTGTAAGTCACTGAAAGGAAAAATAAAACATCGAATATGCTTTTTAATTCAAGAAGAAGAAAACGATTTTAATTTATTATGCACAAATAATTTTCCACAATCCTCATTTGTATTCAAGTATTCAACGGTGAGAAAGTGTATAAATTGAAATCAAATCTATAGATTCTTGAAGTATTATCCAATGCTATATTTCATCAAGTTGATATAGTTGGCTGTTGGGTTACATATAAGGAGTACATTGTAGAAGGCAATGATGTGACCCCTATGTTTTCTAGATAGTGGTATCATAATATTGTATTACATTATATTAGACTTCATAATTCTAAATTAAGACTGGCAATAACATCAATCTATTAACTCCCTCATCTTTATATAGTAAAATGAATTTTTTGTATATAGTTTCCTATTAGGTAAGATATATGATTATTTTACTAAGCTATGTTGTTGGTATATATAGTCATCCAACCTTCTTAACAACTACATCTTCCTCATGCAAGAAAACTCAGCTCTGATTGAAACTTTTGAAATATGGCAAATAAATATGGAAGTAATTCAAGGTTGTCTACATCTTACATTAAGAGAACCTAGATCATTAGTAGGAATACTGGTGCCCATACTGGTAATTCCCTCTGCTATGCTTTTTGGTGGAATTTTTGTGTTTTTGATATACTTAATTTGCAAGTGCATCATCAGGAATAGGAATAAACATACAACTAGTAACCAATATGTGGTGAATGAAAACACTTCCTATGCTGTAAGTGAGCTAATGGTAAGTTTAAACTCTGTGCCTTGTAGTACTCAACATTATATTTGTACTATTGAAGGGTGTGTCTCAGGAAAAACCAGCTAATTTTGACTACCATGATTATGAAGAGCCTTATTTTGTGCCGGCTAGTGAGGAAGAACAAATTATAGGACAAGTGAGAAATCTGGGAATACCTGAGGTAGCCTTGACAGATGATTCTTTAAGGTAAGGTTCTCAGCAAACAATCGAAGCTTTCAAGATTGTGTAAACATAATATGTCAATTATTGAGTAAGGCTATAGAAGAGGCTATATATGTGTAGGCAATTTAAAGCAGTTATGCTGGATATAGATAGATACAGTTGCAATTAAATGCCTATACATAGTAATTAACACTTGCCCAATTGTACAGCTGGTATGATTGGTATTTTGTTTGTCTGTTTTTGTCTGTTGTTTTTGTCTACAAACTCTGCATTTTTGTGCTTTATTATAACTTATTTTAAATTTGCTTAGCCCAGAAATATGTAATGTAAGTGTCCAACCCTCACAAGAGAGACTGCAACAGTTCCTACATCCTTCATTCTAGACAGCAAGCTCCACCTTCTGCACAATGGCTGCTCCCAAATATCATTGGTCTATTAAGTCAGGGTACCCATATGCAAAAGGCTCTGTGATAGATTGTCACTTCAACAGCTTTGAAATCTAATTTTGGCAACAGCATGAGCTGTGGCCATATTTTTAGGCAAACAAACGTTTATTGTTGTATGTGGTGGTTTTATCAATATCTTGATACTCCCAAAACTAGTTTTATATTATATTTCACATTAAGTACTATCAGGTATGAGTGTATTCCAGGTCATTTAAATACTTTTGTTATTGCAAACCACGAGCAGCTAGCTATATTTTGTATTCAAGAAATATTCATCATTATAGCTTTGATTTAATTTTGAGGCATATGTTTTATAGCTACAAGTACAGAAACATACTCCAAGGTCACAGCCTATTCTGTACAGATTGTTAGATTTCTTGGGATGTGGAGCTTTCGGCAATGTCTACAGAGGACAACTGCCAAACTCACAAGATGAGGAAAATGGCGAGACTGAAGTCGCCGTGAAATCACTGCATGGAAAAGTCACAAATGAAGACAAAATCAAATTTCTGCAAGAAGCTGTGATAATGGGTCAATTTAATCATCCAAATATTATTAAAATGCTGGGTATTGTTCTGGAAGACTCAGTAAGATGAGCAATAAAGATGAGATATGTTTTAACTTTTGTTGTTGCTGTTGTTGTTTTTCCGTAGCTTCACATTGTGATTGAATTTATGAAGAAAGGAGACCTCCAGAGTCATTTGCTAACCTTAAAACAAAAGTAATAACTATTTACAAATTTATTTGATTGTAAATATAATAGCTATAAGTATTTAATGACATAATTCATCGTATAAAGCTACCAAGTATAATATAATATTAGGTTAAATTATGATGCCATTTTACAAGTGTTAATATTGTGCCACAAATTTAACACTTGGGTTTCCACATATTGTAGAGAAGAAGAGAGCTCCTCCTCTGAGTTGCCTCCCACACTGTTGAGCTACACCAGACAGATAGCAAGTGGGCTGATATACTTGGAGTTGAAGGCATTCATCCACAGAGACCTGGCAGCCAGGAATATTTTAGTTTCAGATAATGACGTATGCAAGGTAAAGTACAAATATTTCATATAAAACAAAATAAAAGTATCTAGAATAAATAATTTGAAGTAATAGTGCATTTTAAAATTTTGCCACTTTTAACAGCAAAAATCACACGCATCCTTGATAGCCTATGAATTAAACAGATTGCAGATTTTGGGCTATCAAGAGACCTTCAAGATAAAAGCTTTTACGTTCACCATGGTGGGAAAATCCCAGTCAAATGGACAGCACCTGAGGCCCTAAACTACCACAGATACTCCACCGCCAGTGATGTATGGAGCTATGGGTGTGTCCTATATGAGATATGGTCACTAGGACACAAACCATTTCATGATATCAACAATTCTCAGGTAATGTATGAAACAAGTTAATCTGATTTGTAAACCTGACAATGAGAAAGTCTTTGACTGCCTTTATAACTACTGAACATTCCTATATAATAGTGACAAAACTAAGTATTAAATATTATTCCTCAAAAGTTATATCTCTGATGTAGCTAGCAATCATTCAAACCATAAAGATTTTAGTGGCTAAATCGTTTCACAATTACTAATATAAGTTATTGTGTCGCTGATTGCCTCTACTTAATTCATATGTAGGTACTGTGTGAGATAATGTCTGGCTACAGACTTCCTCCACCCCCTGGATGTCCTCGACCCATATATGAAATCATGATCAAGTGCTGGTATTAAAATTATTTAATTCAATGATTTTCTTTATTATAGTTTACCTGTATAGGCACTTGGAAGCAGCTGATCGTCCTACGGCATGTGATGTAAATGTCAGCTTACAGAAGCCGGACTTCAAGTTGCTGCTGTGGAAAAGTGAGGAGCTTTCAAAAGAATCCACAAAATTGGGAGCACCATTATCAGCTGGCAAAGAGTTATACTTAGACCTTCAAAACACTTACAAGTACATTACATGAGATGAAATGGATTGCAGAAAGAGTTGAAGTAATTTAGAGAAAAGAATAACTAAAAACATTAATTTGACATAAGAGACTGTCTACTAGAGGCACTATAATCAACTATATCATATAATCTTTACGTACACGATGCACAAACTAATGAAACTACAATAGCCTGTTAGCATTCATTCAGTCACTCGTTATTAGCTTTTGTTAATTGCATGACTTGTATTTTTCTGCCATAATGCAATTTAGAAAACTAATACATTAGATGTATTGATTCTCTTTCACAGGCTTTTTTTTTTTAAGTTTGTTCTAATACATTGTTGTTGGTTCTATCGAATCAAAATTAGTTTTAGTTTCAGTTAAACCTCATATACCAATGCCAACCTGACATGTAGTGTAGTAGCTAAAGCTGTGACATTTCATAAAATAAGGTCTCAGCATCTTACAATTGACATGTGTGCACATATGCTATGTAGCTATAAGCTGTTCAGTGTCTCCATGTTTAGTCACATTAGCTATTGGCTGAGCCTGGGATATAATATACATAGACCCTTAGGCTTTACTGTTATGCAGTATCACTAATGGAGTGAAAATTTTGCTCACTCTTTGATATTGCTTGCGTCTCTTCTACTCATGTACTGGCGTAAAACCACATAAACAGAATCTTCTCTACTAGTTTGCAAATATAATTAGTTACCAAAGGAATTTAGGCTTTAATTTTATCTACAAAGCAATGATTTCTGCAATGCTGCTGAAGTGACTGAGTTAAGGATTGACAGAGATATCAGTTCTAAAACATTCCTAATAAAGTAAGGATAATATTACTTTAAAACCATCACTTCTATCAGCAATTGAAAATTCAACAAATTTACATGTTTACCCTATAGCTACTCATGCCACTGTGGTGGTGGTGGTGGTGGTGGTGGTGGTAGTGGTGGTGGGGGGTATTGCAGTGGCAGATTAAGCTATATAAATCCCTACCACGGAGTCTGATGTCTCTGGTATTCAATCCCTTGGCTGAGATTTAGAGCAACAATGAAAGGAAAAAAATAAACACTGATATTTAAGAATTAGTTATGAACATGTGTTTGAGAATACACCCTTTACATGACAAATGTACAGGTACTGGAGCTAAGACATGATGCATTTCAGAGCGTCTCTGTGAATGACAACTTGAATGAATAAGAACAGGAAAGGATGTGACAGTGCTGTAAAAAGTGTTTTGTTGTAGTTTTTAAAGTCAGTCAACATTTACCAAAAAAATAATCATTTAAAATATTTCTGTCACTGCACACTAAATGAAGTAATCTTGTCATGTTACTAAATATGTTGTTTCATGGGCTCTTAAAGATAGACGTGTGGGTGAGAATGTAGCTAATTGGAGTTCACCTGAAATGTATATCAGGAAGGTGTAGGACTTAAAAGTTTTGATAAAGTGTGTGTAGGTAGCTATAGCTATATAACATGGGAATGGAATTGCATGTTATGTTATATACTAAAAACTTTTATAGTGAACGCACATATAGTTAACCACTGCACTTTCAGGAATGTTGTTTTCTAGCTTACTGGCATCTCATAGCTGCATGGACTAGAAAGCAAACACATGTGACAAGGTATGTAGATATTGACACTCCTTCATTTAATAACCGTAACCGTAGCGCCGAGCTCCTTTTCCCAGAACCTAGTTCCATTTAATGTTGCTTGATCAAGCTAGGCTATGGTTGCATGTATCAGAATTCTGTGACATATTGAAGTAGTTTTTTGTTCTTTTGTCTTTTTTTTTTTTTTTTTTGTTGTTGTTGTTTTTTGTTTTTTGTGTGTGTATGTTTTTGTTTTCCTTGTGATGCCAGCTGCTAACACTCACAAACTAGATAATAGCCTGAATATTAGTGAAGAAGATGCATAGAGCTACATAACATGGAGAGAGTTTTCTACTGTGGAAATATTCCAAAACTTTTAACTAATATCCAAATCTAACATTGTGAATATAATTTGCTAGGATAGCTGATGAATGTTAGGAAATAGGGTAGTAGCTATACTTTGGGAATTTAGCTATTTCAGCGAATAGAGTACCAAACATTGTATCAAAATATTTGCTCATGCTAGCTTCCTCAAACTATATTTATACCTAATGAGTATCACTATGCTGTGCTCTCTAGAATTACTCTAGAATGGTCATCTGTCAATGTATCAATAATGCAGTAATCAAGATTCCAAAAAAAAACACAATCAAAAAGTGTGAATAGAAATGTACACAAGGAAGTAACCACTAAAAGTACACATTAATTTTCATTCAATTGGCTTAATTGTTAACTTTATATCATTTTTTGTCCTCAACACGACTCTTGGCACCATTTCAACCACATGAGATCCGTCCACTGCCAGAGAAAACGTGTTCACAATAGTTCCTATCACAGCTCTCATCTCGTTCATGGCAAAATTTTGGCCAATGCAGTTCCTGCTGCCCGCAGAGAAAGGTATGTAGTCGTATGGGGCATGGGCATTCATGTTGCCTGGCTGAAAACGCTGGGGTTTGTACTCTTCAGGACTTTCCCAAATGGTAGAATTGTGGTGAATTACCAATGGGCTGATCAAGATGGTTGTCCCCTCGGGGATCATGTGATCTCCAACTTCAATGTTGGATGTAGCTTTCCTAAAGAAATAAAAGACAGGCGGATACAATCTCATGGCCTCCTTAATGCACCATGTGGTGTACGTTAGATTCTTCAAGTCGTCGTATTCCAGGAATTCTCTGCCCTTGAGCACACTCCTCACCTCCTCTCTTATCTTCTCCTGGTGTTCAGGGTGTTGTGCCAGACAGTACAGAGTCCAGGACATGCCGCTAGTGGTGGTGTCGTGTCCTTCAAACATGAAAGTGTCCACTTCATTTCTTATCTCCAAGTCGTTCATGCCAACTCCATCCTCGTCTCTAGCCATGAGCAGAATGTCAAGGAAATCCAAGTTTTTCTTCCAATTTACTCCATTCATTTTGACACTGTCGTCTCTCCCCAGTGTTTCCATAGCTACTCGTCTCTTGGCTATAACTTCTTCGGCATACTTGTGCACCATATCACAGAGTTCCCTGCTTCTTCTTCCCTGTGGAGTAAGATAAAATATCCAGTCTGCCACCATTATGGATTCATCCCTCTGTTGGAGCATAAATGTACTAGTTCACTGCATGCTTGAACATAGGGAAGCTGTGATCCAGATCTTTGACAGTCGCTCTTGAAACTAAACGCACACTGCATGATTACGTCCAGAGACATCAGACTCAGGGAATCAAACAGAGCCACTGGCTTGCCTTCTTCTGAATACTGGGTCCATTTTTCTAGCAGTACTGATATACAATTGTTGTACACTGGGACATAGCCCTTAAGAATTTCATAATGGAAGGCTGGAGTAAGGAGATGGCGATTTCTAAACCACTTGCTTCCCTCGGCAATCAATAATCCTTCACCTAGCCATGGCAAAAGAGGTTTATACATCAATCTGGACTTTGGCTCTTTCAGAAGTTTGGACAACTCCTCCGAATGGGCTATGAAAACATTAGGGAAAGGTCCAATCCACAACTTAAATAGTTTCACTCCTCCATTCACACAATCAAATATATTTCTCACCACCTCTTCATCTTGTTTGTAAATAGAAGGGATATGGCCAAGGAGCCAGTGTTCTTTGGGCAAAGTGGTGGGAGAAGGGATATTTCTCAGTAGTTGACACATCTTATAGTAGCTGTATAAATGACCAGGGAGCTTCAGCCAAACTATTAGAAACCCCAGAGCCAGTAGGCCAACAAGTGCCGTAAACAACACCATCCCTAAAAAAATGTATAAATTGCTTTTACGGTTTCCGAATTTCACGAACGTTGTTATACTACGATTTCCCCCGCGCCAATTCAGCGGCTCGAGAAAACCGCAATTCAATTAACCCCTTGCCCTTTTAGCCTTTATCGGTACACTGTGGGGAAAGTGATAATAAGTGCTAATAAATGACGTCACCTGCGGATTCCTCACTGGAGCAAATTTATCGCCAGTTTTTTTTTTACTAAATATATAGCAGTAGTTCTCTTGTTGAATAGCCTAATCCCCTTCTCCCTTCTTATCCCCACCTCTTCCCTCCCTTTTGGCATCAGACACTTTCAAGTAGCAGAAAACAACTTCTCACAATGGATACACTCCCAAGAGTGCCCACAGAGTAACAACTGTCCACCTGAACTGTTTACTGGTCAGAGATTTGATGCAAATAGCTATAGAATATCATTCAAAGGCTGAGAATTTTCTATTGTGCTACATGACAGACAGTGCACATATTGGTCAGATGATTGTGAAGTGTTATGTTAGAGTAGGTGACAGATTGGAGCTCCCATCATCCGCCAACAACGCCATCTTGTCTATTGCCTTGGACAGCAGTTTGTTTACCTAACAGTGAATGAAATAGACATGTGGATAACAATACCTGTGGCACAGGATAACAACTAATGGATAACAACACAAAAAAGAAAAATACAGCTAATAATAACACTAGTGGCATATGGTTAATAACACTAGTGGCATATGGTTAACAACAACAGTGACATGTGGGTAACAACACAAAGATTACAATGCAAGGATAACAACACCAGAGTAACAACACAAGGATAACAACACAAGGAAAATAATACCGTGGATAACAGCACCAGTGATACATGGAATAACAATGCAGTGGAAATCTCATCAGCATGACACATTGGATAGCAACACAAGGATAACAACACCAGAGTAACAACACCAGGGTAACAACACAAGGGTAACAATACCAGGGTAACAACACCAGGATAACAACACAAGGATAACAATACCAGGGTAACAACACCAGGATAACAACACAAGGATAACAACACAAGGATTACAACACAAGGGTAACAATACCAGGGTAACAACACCAGGATAACAACACAAGGATAACAATACCAGGGTAACAACACAAGGATAACAATACCAGGGTAACAACACAAGGATAACAACACCAGGGTAACAACACCAGGATAACAACACCAGAGTAACAACACCAGGGTAACAACACAAGGGTAACAATACCAGGGTAACAACAGGATAACAACACAAGGATAACAATACCAGGGTAACAACACAAGGATAACAATACCAGGGTAACAACACAAGGATTACAACACAAGGATAACAACACCAGGGTAACAACACCAGGATAACAACATGGATACAAAATCACGGATAATAACACATGCGGTGAACACTCGCTCACTAGGACAACAAGTGGATCACAGATGACTATCGACAACAACAAAACTACAACAATTTCTTACAGCCACAGTGAGTCTCTCCTTGTACTTCAATTCCAACACAGGGTCCACCTCAGTGAGGAGAGGTACAGCAGTGGTGGACATGGACACCTGCAGGGACATGAAAGTGAAAATTATTTCCCTGTTTGTTCCCAAGCAAAATTGTTGTCAACATTTCGTATTAGCTAGTCAGTTTAAGGGTGGCCACACACCGTCTACACAATATTTTGTTGATGGTTGCTATGCACGATTACTACTGTGTATACTTACAGGGGCTTCTCCACTACAACACAAGGACAAAGTACCTGCCGGCGCCGCTCACTAATTTTAGAGCGAATCTGGAGGAAATATCGGGGACCTTTGCAGCACTTTTTAGGAGTGGTACGGTAAGTTGGAGCTCCGCAATTTAGTGCACTACTAACCAAGCTGATACTCACTGCAAGACAACGAGTTCTTTTTCATTTCAATATTACTTTACGATTCATTAACATTTTTTTCCTTTTTATAAGATATTGAAAAATTCACGTTGTGGTGCAGTTTTTGTTTTTTTTTAGGTTTACCTGTGTGTATAAAATTGTCGTTCTCATTATTAGATTCCAAGAAAAACTGATACACAATTTGGAACTTTTATTCCTAACAATTCTTATGACATAACCTGCCCCCCCCCCCCCCCCCCCATGTCTAGTACGCGAACATTTTTTTTTTCAGTTGGTTTGTATTGGTTCTAAAAAGACCCCGCCTATATCAAGAGTAATCAAGCATCAATGCAACAATAACAAGAGAGTCAGAAGAGAGGGCAGTTTCTTAGAGATAGCCCGAGGTGAAGGTCTTAGAGCTGTGCAGCTTGGGAAGTCTTCACTCTTAAGAAATCAAGCCTGCTGGATCCATCCGCTCAAGCTCAAATGCACAGAGTCTGGAGAACAGCTACAGGAGGAGAGGCAGTCCAGCGTACCTTGCCTCGTGAGCTCAGATGAGGACTACTGTATGGAGTGTTGTGGTAAACGGCTATTAGACAACCTGAAGCTAAGACACCACAACTTCGCGAAGTATACTTTTGCTGCTACAGCACGATTGTTTCTGCTCGCGTATTATCGAATGGTGGGGTATTGGTGAGGGATAAATTAATGTCCGGATCTGCGGGTTGTGCACATTGCTAGTGCGGCCACCCTTAAATAATACATATTACATGAGTCATGTAATATGTATTATTTAAGGGCAAATATGTCCCAAGCAGGCAAATTAAATTCACCAGAGGAAGGTAGCTGTAAAAACCAGAAAAACAGGTGAGCTTAGGCCGGTTGCTATAACTATTAGGGTAACGAACTTGCACAGTATAGTGTGAAATAACACTATGAGATAACGAGTTATTTCATGGGTCAAGTACCCAAAAGTAACATTGCGAAGATATCTAGCGTGGAATAAAATAATTATATATATCACTAAGTTGAATAACTCAAAAATGTTGAGATAGTACAAGATATGCTATTCCTTATTCATGATACTAGTAGGACAGTGTAACAGTGGATTAAGGCTTTCATCAAATAAATTCACTCCTTACCTCAGCAGTTGAATCTGCACCCTTGGCAGTAGCTACAACACAAAAATACAAGTATAACTATACTCATACCAAAAATAAAACTTTTATCCACACACTTGGAGATGCAAGTCATTCATATATCCAATATTAAACCAATTAGCTAGCGAAATGTCTATCATGTTTGCTATGAATCTTTCTAATTGTGTTCCAAGTAATCAAATTTATACACTAGACAGGTCTATTTAAAGTCAAATTAGGTTAATTAGCTTACATTTACCGAGTTTCTTTGATTTTGAGACGCTCAAGCTTGACTAAAAATAAAAAATTAAATTAAAAACATATCATTATCCCAAACAAACAGTGTTCATTTTAGAGCCACCTTGTCTTTATCTGGTTTAGTAGCTTTCTTGGATTCTTTCTTCTCTTTGCTAGTAACTTTCCTTTTGCCTCCAGCAGGAACTAAAAAGAACTATAATGTTACAACCAAAAAATCTGTCCACTATCATTTCATTTCTTACCTGGCGACTGTGAATGAGAGCCAACCCTGGTTTCCTCGGGTTCTGACGGCACCTTACCACCTGGATCAGCTGGATCCACCCATTCCCGAATGGGCAAGCCCATGGTTTGACACAGGTGAGAGGACATGTCCACCATGGAGTCAATAGCTTCACACAGAGATTGGTAGCTATACAAATCGAATGGCAAATCAATAGATTGTTTAGAACTATTCTTAGCAGGTATCATCATGGTAGCTTACAAACCTTATGTGTGTGTATGAAATTAAACTCAACCTCACCAGGAAAAAGTGGCACTAGCAGCTCTAGAACTATTGCTCACACAAAATGAATGGCAAGAATGTTGACACACATTTTTTCAGAAAAGGCGTCAAAGAATGAGCTATATGTTAGGGTACAGGTGCTAGATAGATGCTATAGATTATTACAAACATTTAACAAGTTGATTCAGTCATTCTCGGCTGAAACAATTATAGCAAATTTTCTCGTTCTAACAGCCAAAATTATGCTAATTAAAACTTAACCCGACATTTAGACTTCTTACCCCTGAAAAGGACTTCGGCAAGAGGTTGAAACATCGGGTTAAGTTATAATTAACTTAATATTGGCCATTAGAATGAAAAAAATTGCTATTATTTAACAAGTTAAAAAGCCAGACCTGAACCTAAAGCAACAAGAGGACAGAAAGTTAGTAATGAAACCGTGTTAGTATCAGGCAGAACTTACAGAGAATACCACAATGAATATTTGAGAGAATTACGGAAGGAGTCTGATGAAACTGGAATGAATAGCTCACAAGTTAATGCATGATGGGCCCTGGTCATATCTGACAACATACATAGACTATTGCATGCAGACTCACAGCCAAACAGACTCACCAAAACTGATGGAGTGTTGCTTTCTGCACTTGTACTGGAGGAAAGGACAGACTGCCCAGTAACTGGCTGAGTTGCATCAGCTTGTCATTCCTATAGCTGTCATTTTCTATCTTCAAAACAATCTGAAATATGAGTCAGTCACGATTAAAAATAGTCACAGATCTTCATATATAATGTGGTAGAAAAGCATACTTATTCAGAGTATTTTTAGGACTAAACTTGGGAGGGGGCAATAAATTTTTCTAATTTTCATGAAATTAATGAAATATGTGTGGCAAATGTCATATGAAGGTCATAATAACTTTCATGGGAGGGGCAAAACTATTTTAGGGGGCAAAATGCCCTCTAAAAATCCCTGCTTATTGACAACTGTAAATAACTTGAAATCGTAAGTTAAATATACAACAATTACTGAGTGAAACAGATTCATTCAGAGATGAAACTGTGTCCATATCACTCACAATTGTTGGCTTATTACAGGATGGTTGAGATGTAATGTGAGTGCCGTATTCTTCCGAAAGGGCATGTACATATGTAATATGTGACAGGTTTTGTGAAAATCGGCCTAAACGCGTCATCTTTTTTTTCTACCGGTAGTTTGCATGGGGCCTTGGGATACCGTCTTCCAAATTTGCAAGCTGTTGCACAAGCCATCTTCGCCCTACGCGCTGCAACGCTTCAGTAATATTGTTCAATTTGTTATTGCTGATTCGAAAAAACAACAACGCCGTGTAAAGGAGTTTCTAAGGCCAGGGGGTGTGTCTTGTATTCTGTATACTATTACTGCGTTTCTCTGGGACATTAGAACTAAACCAGTTGCAGGCGGATTGAAAGAAGTCAAAAAGGCTTCATTTAGGCCTCTTTGATGGTGAGAATTGTGAGTATGCGGATTATGTAGACCGGTAAGTAAATTAGTTAGCTACAGTTTTTCCCCCACTGTTACTAAAAGCCCGCCAAAAGATTTCTTAGCACGAGACTACCAGGCTAGTGTTTCTAGCTCCATAGCTTGAGTTCTAGAACTCGCCAGAGCTTATAACTGTGCAATAAGATAGAGCTAGCAAATGTTTATCCATTTCTGCCATAAAAAAAAATAAAATTTTTTTTAATCCACCCATAAGGCTTTACCTGTGGATACTGAAAAAAAATTGTTCGCCGTGTTTAGGCTGATTTTCCCAAAACCGGTCACATATATGTGTGCATGTTACTGACCTCGAGCAGACTGTCCAGTGAAAGGTCCCACTTGGGAAGGTCAATGATCACTGCTGGAGCATCTGATGGTATAAAAATTATGGATATCTCATAAAGTATAATGGAAAATGATCATAGCCAAGTGAGACACTACAGGGCTAGAGGCTGGGGCTAGTGCAAGCCAGAGTAGAATTCGTGCTAGTATACCGTTTCAAATGACAGGACAACTACTATTCATAGATTTATCTTGTGGATAGTTCAGACAGGTGAATAATACAGTGATGTAGAAAGATGTTTCGGTAGGGTGGCTCCAGGGGCATGTTTCTTTGTGGTTTAAAAGTGCTCATGTGAGAAATCACTTCGTTAGCTTGTACCCCAAAATTATGGGGGGGCTCCATCCCCTAGACCACCCCTTCCTACGCCACTGTAATACAATGCATTTTCCATTTCCCAAATGCATTTCCACTTTCCCAAAATACATAAGTATTTCAATTAGGCTACACTTGCGAATGTATTATTCTACATTTACACTCCAACACCAGTCAAGAACTACAGCCCACCTGCTGGATCAGACAAAGCTGTATCTCTACGTTCCAATTTAGACTTCTTGTCTTTCCCGGCAGCACCTTTCTTGCTCGCTCCACTGATTCCCTTATCATCTCCACCACCTTTCTTGCCTGCAGCCTTGCTGTCAGTAGGCTCAGGCTCTGGGATTGGAGACAGTGCCACATCATGGAGAGCCTTAAGCTGCTGGACTATGTCATAGTGGTAATACACCTGTATATAACAAATCATGCACACATGCGCATACATGCACATTAAAGTATACGCAGGATAAAATGTCGTAACATTAGAATAAAATGGGAGTAAAAAAATTGACGACTAAATGAGAGCTAATTTAATAAAGAATTCTCGCTCACTTTTGTACAACTCAATAGCTATAGAACATTCCCAACCAGTATAGAAAATTATTAATTCTATTCGGCAAAAAACTAGCCAAATTACAGTTTTGAAATAATGAGGTTCCTGACTTCTTGTTGGTAAAAAAAAAAAGGTAACAATTAAACTTACATGTGGATTCTTTTCTTTAAAAGTATCTTCCTCCTGCAATAAAAACTAAGTATATAATGCATGATTGTTTCAATACAAATTTGCAATCAAAAATACATATGGAAAATGTAGACATTGACAATATGTTTAGTTTAGAATGCGTACCGTCACTATGATGTTCAACTTCTTGGTAGTGGGCGGGGTTGTGGATGGGGTTTGAATACTATTCACTATCCTTTGAATGATCCAACTAGAAGCTGCCTCAGCCTCCTTGGAAGTCAGAATACGCTGCAAATAAAACAAAAGTAGGATGACATAAATTGGTTCATACTAATACATAATTCTGAAATACTACATATACTTAACTTTGCCTAATATACAATAATTAATTCGTGGCGTTCCTTCTAACTAGTCGATGATACAACAAATCACCCTAATATTATTATTTAATTGCACTTGCATAAATATATCATCATATACACACCTCTATCTGTTCTCTTCGCTCCTTGTACAAGTCCTCCTGGAAGGCCACGCCTTTTAGAGTCACTATGACAGGCCTGCCCTCGTTAACAGCGGGAGAAGTGATAAATTTCCACTGCTCTGAAAATATTCCTGGGTTGTCAGACTTGAACAAGAAGGGGAAGGACCTCTTTTCTCCAGGAAGGAGAACACCTAGCACATGTCACAATACAGACTGATGGTACAATGGCATCACATACACATTCACGGATAAAACTTCTAAGTAGTAAATTATATGTATTTATTCACAGTACGATACAGCAAGTAATTATTTAAAGTCCCAAGAAATTACTATTAGCATGGTAAATGGCATTTGTTTCTATTCTCTAGAAATGTATTCCGCTGTTGGTGGTGGAGAAAGACACATGGCGTACGGTACACCACACGAGGTGGTTTCTTTGCTCGCAAATGCTCTTATTTTTCTACAATTTTTTTTTTTGCTAAATTTAGTAATGATAATAGGCTTTTCCCAGCCCATTTATTTATATACCTAATGTATAAATGAGTTTAGAAGTTTGCACTACAACAAATTTCAAATTTTTAGCAGACTGACACTCAACGGGTATGCATTCCATCACCATATTTTTTTAATTGTAAAAAAACAACAACAACTTCTCTCATTTCTTACAGGAAGTACCACGCCAGAGCTATGTATAAAAATTAAGGAACTTCATAAAACGAGAAGAATTGTGACTGAACTCAGAGCACCATATAGCACTATTGCTAGTTAATGGGTTAATGCCTATGTGTGTCCAGTATGAGTATTGGGTCTGTTGTTACAGCAGACACACACACATACACACACACATACACACACACATACACACACACACACACACACACACACACACACACACACACGTACATACACAGCAGCTGAGTTTCTCTCACCTCCTTTAGTGTCAAAGTAGAACCGCTGAGTGGACCCAGCCTGAACTGTCCCTAGAAGGTTCCTCTTAGGGAGAGACTGTGGATAAATAATGTAATCTTATTTAACTAAAATAAAACATGTACTACTAATAAATGTACGCATGCGCGAGAGGATTACAGGAGTAGCTTTGCTATTCATTCATTCACTCTGTCAACAACAGATCTCGTTAAAGATGGCGGACTTTTATGCTTTGAGAGAGAAGGAACTCAGACTAGAGCACATTTAAGTCCCTTTAATTTGCCACTTGTTATATTTTAGCTTAGTTTTTCAAAAACAAGAGAAAAGGCAGACACTACAATGAGTGCTGCTATATTATGGCCATATCCATTTATACATTTACCTGCCATATAAAATCACTCACGCTCATGTGAGTGTACAATTTTTACCGTGCCCAATTCATAGTTCTTTTTTTCTGGCGTATTTTATGTTAGGAAGTCTCTTCTATTGCTGGAGGTGTGATTCTTTCATCAACTGCAAGTTGCCTGCTTTTCAAAAAAAAAAGTGCGCAATGAGCATGTCAGAAAGTCTAAATGTCCCTGTGGTTACCACTTTGGACTTTATTGACTGCTGAAAGTCACCCAGCTTATCTGGATTGATTACTATAAGACTAAAGTTGTCCACACGAAGCCATAGCTAACATAATGAAACACCAAAGGTGTGAACCCTCAGCATTACTATAGAGTAGCTAGCTAGCTATTACTAAGATCCAAAGAATAATTTTTGGTGTAGTATCAATATGCCAATATGTAGTTCGTACAAGTTAGTGTAGCTCATGCGAGTCGATATGCAGCTCATTAAATTTATTCTCTCTCTTTCACAGGCTTTTTTAAAACAATACAGAATTAAAAATATTTGGTGGCCAGCGGGAATTGAACCCAGGACCACTTGCAAATGCTCACAAGCACTTAAGCTAAGAAAAGCTAAACATGCTAGAGACACTCACCTACAAGGTAGTTTCAATGGGGAATTAAATTCCAGCACTCTGCTAGACTACCGAGAATATGAAGCAAAACTATCACAGGCAGCAGAAATTATTTGTTCACAAGAGTACGACATGACCATAGGGGGCGTGGCCATAGGGGGCGTTACTAACAATAGCTTATGATTGTATGGCCAAAAGATAACTAGCTTTTTCTGAAAATAAAGTCTAAACAAAAAGTTTGCATTAAAGGGACTTAAATTATCCAGTGCAACATTTGACGCCCGTTTCAATCTTTGGGAGACCACCGTCAACAAGATCCGCTATTTGCTGTGTGACTGACTGACTGACAGACAGAATGACTGACTGACTGACAGACAGAATGACTGACTGACTGACAGACTGACTGACAGACAGAATGACTGACTGACTGACAGACCAGACAGAATGACTGACTGACTGACAGACAGAATGACTGACTGACAGACAGACTGACTGACAGATAGAATGACTGACTGACTGACAGACAGAATGACTGACTGACTGACAGACTGACTGACAGACAGAATGACTGACAGATAGAATGACTGACTGACAGACTGACTGACAGACAGAATGACTGACCTCCCCACGCCCTCTCTTTCTCAAAAAAAATTATAAACCGGAATTGAAGTTTAACTTTATACATGTATATAAAAGTACAAGCATCAACTAGAGCATTAAGAGTGCAAACCCTCAGCACTATTTAGTTTGTTAAAAAATGCAATAGTTTGCAAATGAAGTCACTACTGTGAAATAAAAATAAGCTCTTGAATTTTCAGCTTATAACAATAATGGTGTTGTTCTACTTATGAATATGAATTTTAACATATCTAGCTAGCTGTGTAATTAACGCTTAGCACACATGCGCGAGAGGGTTACAATACTCAGTTTGTCTGTCAGTCAGTCTGTCAGTCAGTCATTCTGTCTGTCAGTCAGTCATTCTGTCTGTCAGTCATTCTGTCAGTCAGTCATTCTGTCTGTCAGGGAGCTTTGTAGCATTATATTGCAAGCCATTTCAGGCCTATGAAAATTAATTGAAATCAAATGAACTGCAGTTCTTGTTTCTTTCACTCTTATCATAGAATCAAAATTATATTTCACTGAGCACAGAGTGATGTTTTCCTCCCATAATCCCTCCTGCCCCACCCACCCTCTCACTAGAGACTGACCTCCCATGAGAAATACACAGCCGTAGTACCACAGTTCTCCATGTCCAGAGTAGAGGTAGCCATAGAGGCAGTCTGCCCCTCCAGGAGGACTCTCAGACTGGTCCCATGTCTGTCCTCGGTACACACAGACCAGCATCCGGGCAGAGTGGCAGACGACTGGGACCACACCCCTCCATTAACCGCTGTAGGCTTGCCACTCCCCACAGCGTAGAAGTCGCTACAGCTCCTCCAACCCTTCCCTGCAGCTACGTGGCTAGTGTCTGTCTTTGGAGGAGAAGGGTTGCACGGGCGCAAGGATGGACCAGTCCACTGCAGCAGGGACTGGCCCAGTCTGAGTGAGGGACCAACAAAAGGCTGGAACTCGTTGTCTTGAGTGACTCTATAAGTGAATATTAATAAGAAAAATGTGAATTACTAGTTTCTATAGACTAAACAACTTAACAATGTGAAATAACATGAATAATTGGAATTTTTTTCTCGTTCTAACAGCCAATATTGTTAATCTAAAATATTTGCCATTAATATAATTATTTCAGCCGAGAATGACTGAATCGTTGAAAGAATAACATGAATGAATTGATCGTGAATAACTGATACTATTAAGAATGTTCAAAAGATTTTATCACTACATTGGAATAAGTGTATTTATTGTATACTGCCATTTCCCCTTCCAAGGTGTAGGTCTGCTAATCACCAGTGCATAATAACTCAATAATAAAGTTAGCTTCTTGTAGTCGTAGCAGTTACTTGTTTTCTTTAATTCCTGAAATATTGAAATGTTTAACATCTTTGAGCTTGTCAGAACTCTGTTCACAGCTACAATACTTGCTAGTGTGTTTTAAATGATCTCACTAAACCATAAACAAAATGTGACCCACTGCAATATCCCCTTATTAAAATAAAATGAAGTTATTTTTATAACGGGCCTAATGGTACAGCGTATTTCAAAATTTTCCCTAAACAGTCATCATCTACCGCTTACCAATCGACCCCGTGTGTAATGTTGACCCCTTACCCATCCATGCTGTGAGCTACATCTTCATCCATTTCTTCCATATCCTGTGTCTCTTCCCCTTCCAGGTCCAAAGAGTCTTCCTGAATGAGTGAGTGAAAGGAAGTTTTGAAGGCCACACTTTCCTTCTTACTTCCTGATACAGTTCCTGTTCTTGCCTTATGAGGGTCTTCATTGGAGCCAGCACCAACCACTTGAAGACCAGAAAAACGCTACAACATAGGTAATACCATTTTCAGCACATAGGAATTATATATCAAATTAAAAAGGTAAATAAGAAATAGTTGATATAGAGGGGGGGGGGGACATTAACTTATAAGCTTTTAAAACTTTGACTAACAGAAATTTGTAACTTACCTTTTTTTTATTAATAAAGTAACTTTTTAATTTTGAAAAAACAACAACAACAACAACACATAATTCCTGGTTCACACCATGCGTAATTAAATTGTCATTGTATACCGGTCTGAAGGATCTGGCGCCAGCTCTGGTTCCTTTGAGGTCTCTCCGTCTCCTGGACAAGTAATCAGACTTATGCCAAGTAGACAAGCACTCTCCTCGAGTCTCTTTGCTCCTGCTCATCTCTCGCCGACTTGCACTAGGAACTCCTACCAGCTCCACCCCCTTGCCACGCCCCTTCTCTGTCTTTGTCAGTGTCATACTATTAATAATGGAGAAAATAAAAATAAAACACTCTCATAAATAAATTTAGTCCCTCTTCCTTCATATGTGTGCCCGTATATTTGGCTATAGCCAGAGGAAATAGTTGTACATAACAAATATGCACTAATTTTAATTAGAGAATAAGAAATGACCCAATTATTTAATGTGTCATAACTTGTGACCACACCCACCCCATTCTCACCCTCGTGCCCTGATGAACTCACTGTATGCCAGTTTCATCATCGCCAAGCTGCTCCTGTTGCTTCCAAAATTCACTACCTTTGCGATCTACAGCACATGTATGCAAATGCATGTAGAATGGTGCACGTATAACTAGACTTAACACTACATGTCACTAGTACACTTACATCCTTTGCCGTAATCCACATGTGGAAGTGCTGCATCTATCAGTTCTCTACACAGTGTGCAATTATTAGAATTATATATCAACATTCAAAACTTGTCATATATAAATATACCTTTCTTCCTGGACCTTCCGGTAGTTGTCTCCTTTAGACATAGCGAGTTTAGACGAAGACCGTCGTAATTTATCTAATAGAGAATAAAAGCAAGAGAAGATGTCTATGATTAGGTAATTCTCTTCTCTCTTCACACATAATACATACATGCAAGTAACATAACTCCAACAAATATGTATGCACAGTATGAAGACAACAACAACAATAACCACACCCACAGCTCACCAGAGAGAACTTGATGTTGCCTCTTCCTAATAGACATGCTTTTTTCCCACTGGCGAAGTGCGTATTTCTCTCTAGGCTGACCATTCATAAAATACAATTAAAAAAGAAAATTATATAATTTAGCAATTTCGAGAATTCTCGCCAAAAAAGGCTACATATTTTTTATTAATTAATCAATTATTCAATAAAACATGACATATCACTACTATTATTAAAATTGGTGGCTGTAAAGGAAGAAATACTTAAGGAACATTGTGGGTCGGGCCTAAAGTCAAGACCGGGCGTGGCCGGACCACGCCCGCATCGAACCGTTTAAACTTAACTATATTTTAGTCATGCATTTGTTTTATTGTGCGTATATGTGTGCCTGTGCTGTAGTGCGAACTAAACGCTGCAGTGCAGCAAGTCTAGCTCATGTGTGTCATCGTGTGTCAGTACTCGTCATAATAGGTGTGGTCTTCATGGTCATATAAATAGTTGTATCAGCCATTTTGCTTCAGTTCTACCTCGTGCCTTCTTTTTTTTGATAATAGATTTAAAACTCTATCTGTCAGACTACTGGGTCGGGGTGGAACTCTGGTGGCAGCAACCTTGCCGGCCAGTACATGAGTAACTTGTGAGGAGCTCCTCTGAGACTGTGCGCGGCAATACCTCCCTTACGAACCAGCTTCCCACAAACATATATCAATATTGTATAATGATGCACACAATTCTAAATAGATGTATTCTCTCTCTTCAGGCTTTTTTTTTTTTAACAATACAGAATTAAAAATTTTGGTCGCCACCGGGAATCGAACCCAGGACTGCTGGTATAACGCACAAGCGCTCTGCCACTGAGCTAAAGAAGGCTGAGAAAGAAATTGTGAAATTCTCAAATATTAATTAAATTCTATGTAGTCATTTACAAACTTACAAGAATAGTTCTTTTGTAGCTCATGTCCTTCTGTGGTGGTGGAGGTTTGGGAACCAAGGCACGTGCCACTGGAGGAGGCTGGGTGAGACCACTGGTTGACTCCACCTATAAATGAAAAAATTTTAGTAAAGCCAAAGTAGACAAGGAACTTGCTGTGTGAAGAAATTAATAATTTCTTTTCATCACTGACCAATTTCCGATTCTTCATTTCTTTGGCAAACTCTTCAACAGAGCCGAGGATGGACTGCTTCAGCATCGTCCTGTCTTTGTCGTACCTCAAGTAAGAGGCGTGGCTAACTGGATCAGGGAAGCGAGGAGACAAAGGATACAGAATCCCAACTCTGGACCACACACGTATCACAATCCATTAGTAATCATGACAACATAGGAATGTGTGTACACCATTACATGTAAGTAGGCATAAAGGACTAAATGGAACTTCAGTAGAGCCTCTTAACTACAACAATTTGGAGCTCATTAGGGAGTTTACTATCAGAGGCTCCATTGTATAAAGATAATATTACGCCAGTACATCTTTAGGTCAAGCAAACAATTTAAATCCTTGACATCTACCCCACAGCTTCACCTCTTGTAACTGTTGCCATCCACTTCACTAGATTCAGATGAATGCTGACTTTCTGTTTCTCCCTTAGCGAAGTTAAGGACTTTTTTCACAAGTACTTTCTTTGGTGGTCGTCGATTCTGTTCAGTTTTTCTTGATGGAGATATGTCCTGTACCACAAATGAGAAAAGTATAAACACCTCTAATTTATATTTTTTTTTTCTAAAACCCTCTCCCAATTTAATTATCTTAGGGGCATGCCAAAATCATACTGTCTAGGCCCAACCTGTAGTCTATTCATAACAGCATCTTTCATGGATGTTCTTTCTATACTGCTGCAGTCACTTTTGCCTGGCTAGTAAGATAACGAATTACAAAGTGCAAAATATCAACTATTCATTGTTTTGCCAATTAAAATTAAAAGCTCTGTCAAATGCCAAACAAATTCAAAAGAGTGTCTTGTTACATATTTGCCATCACAGGACTTAAGGGTCAAGTTGTTCTTTAGTCAGGCTATTGCACAGTGAGTGATATAGCTACCTCTCTGTATAGAAGCATCGAATAGTCCTCATTGTCCAGCACATCATCCACGCCAGCTTCCTGCATAAAGACTTCCACTGGGGGAGGTGGAGAGACTTGAATACTGTGGTCTGGTGTCGCACCTTTCTTCTTCACATTCAGTATATCTGCACAATAATGCAATCGCGAAGATGAGTATTCTAATTAATGCGCAAACAGAGAAACATCAGCCGGGTTGCTCCCCAGGATACTTACTCGAAGATGACCTTTTTCCTTTTAACCCTTTAGCCAAGGACATGCCCGATTGCTCCCCTGCAAGGACCGCCAACAACTAGAAAAAGCCACTCACACCAAAGGATGTCCACGACTCGCTGTAGTCGTCATGGAAACTAGACTCGCTCTCCAAACAATTGTTGCTAATTGCATGAATATGACGATACTTTACCTTCATTGTGCTGGTAGCAATTGGGTTTGGTAGACCATAGTTTAAATAACTAGCTACCGGTAGAAAAAACGTCACCAGCTAAAATTTCACCTGGCTAAAACTTGAATTTCCTGTAGTCACATATTTAGCTAGGACATTTCATACCTTTCCTGTACAGGATAGGGCTAAATGCCTTCCACTATAGAACATTTAGCCCTCTCCACTACAGGACATTTAGCCCTCTCCACTACAGGAAAGGTGGAGAAAGCATGAAATGTCCTAAATACATTACTATAGGAAATTCAAGTTTTCGCCCGTGTAAGCTGTTGCCTTAATTACTGAAGTTGTGGTCTCAACAAATTGAAAATGCATAATAAACTTATGATATCAGCCACCCCTTCTTTCCTATTGAAAAGCTATAAAAAATTCCACAGTATGTCTGAATTTGTACCTGAGTCAGCCAACATTAAAATACTGCAACTCAACCACATTAATCACCATATTTGAATGCTTGCCAAATTTTTGGCTAAGTTACTTTACCTCATTATTTGGGATCGAGATTTACTACACCTTCCTGTGCCACCCTTATCACCCAATTTTTCTTTGTTCCTCTAATACTGACAATACTACATCATGTAGAATTTGACCAATCATATACTATAGTTTGAATTCAATAATAATAATAATAATAATAATAATAATAATAATAATAATAATAATAATAATAATAATAATAATAATAATAATGACAACAGCAACAACAACAATAGTTTACCCACAAGATTATAAAACAGTATTCTGAAAGTTCGCAATTTCCCTAAGTAAGTTTCATAACCTGCACAATTCAGCTCTCCTCTCTATTTGTATGATGTAACTGGGACAAGACAGCACACTTTCAATATCTGTTTACTGGAAGGACACACACATTCACATTCTGTTTACTGGAAGAACACACATTTCACATTCTGGTTGTGCAGACCATTACATTTGTGGACAATGCAATGGCAATACATGGTGGGCACACTGGACATAATTGCATTGAATAACACTGCTTGCAGGCATTTAAAATCTGTAGTGTGCTTGAGAGGAAACTATGTAGTAAACTCTTATTCTTCTGGAACAAAAATTACACTGGATTGGTAAAACATGAGTAAAACATAGCAAGTTGTACATGTGGTTCGTAGTTTGTTCCAGAATTAGAGTTTACTGCACAGTAAACTTTGCAGTAAATTTACTGCAAACTTCGGTAAAACAAGGCCTGGCAAGCAGTGTAAAATGTTGTTTCGGTTGTTTGTTGTTTCGGTTGTTGCTTTTTTCTCATCATTCCCCCAACCAGCTGCATCTATTATTCCATTTAACAATTTTCTATTCTAACAATGATGACGTCTTGAAGTTAAAGTTTTCTTATTATTAAAAAAGACTTCAAAATACCTGATTTTATATATAAAATAGAACATAGGCTTTGGAAACCCAACAGCTGAAAAAGCAGTCAACATGGTACATTAAACATTAAGGGTGAAAACACACAATTTACTGGTGTATATTTAATCACAGTAATCTTTTTCAACGTCACAGCTGACAAAACGCTGCACCAGCTCCAGGAGTTGTGGCAAAGAGACTGTTGCTCACTTCATCCATCTTGTTCTTCTTCTTGTAGTACTCCTCCTCAAGCTTCCTCAGGAAACACTGCACATTCTCTGTGCGAACCAAAGACACTGCGGAACCTCCCCAGCCTGCCCCAGTGAGCCGTGAACCCAGAGCACCAGCTTCCTTCGCCAAGCCGACTACCTCATCCAGCTTGTCACAGCTACACTCGTATTTCTTGCGACAACTCTCATGGCTGGCATCCATCAGCTTCCCCAACTCCACTGCAGTATCTTCACCCCTCCCACATTCACTCGTAGCCTTGAACTTGTAGACGTGGTCGGCTTCAATGTAAACATGACAGGCGCGATCACGCAACTTGAAGACTTTAACATCTCTAGCCTTTCGGTTTACACATTCCGTGACAAAATTAGTGTCTACCTCCAAAATTTGAGCTATCTCTTCAAGGGAATAAGAGCCTTCATGCAAGCAATCCTCCACAACCTTGACCATTTCGGAACACGACATCTTCAGTGAGTCAGCTAACTCGCCAAGTTTGTTCACGTTCTTCCAATCCAATCCTTTCTCCTTGGCGATGACTTTGGCTGCAACGCGGCATTCGGAAACGCGGATGTTGTAGAAACTTTCAGCTGCCTTATTTGAGGACACCAAGGTGTTGGAAATAACAAAACTAAAGCCTTCCGGAAGCTGCACTTCACTGGCACGAATGGGATTAAATTCTATCATAAAGGCTTTACCAGATTCCCCAAGATAACTTATAGCTTGATCCATGCCTCCACCTTCAGTTCCTATGAAACGCTCACATTTTGCACATAACCTGGCTAATTCATTTCTGCTCGGCAATGCTACCTTATTATTGCAAATAGTAGTAAGAGCTGAACAGCAGACCACTGCAGACGAGCTGGATAAACCGGCCGCAGGAGGGACACTGCCTTCTACCACGAGATCCATACCCACTGGAGATTCGATGTTGAGATATTCCAGCATCCCTTTCACGCCACACAAAATGTAGTTGTACCACTTGATATCTTCCTTGTCTATAGAAAAGCCTTCCACTGGACAGCTGTGGTCTGGATAATTTGGGTTAAGGTTAACAAACCGGATGATTCCATCAGTGTTGGGCTTGGAAGCTATAGCCACATCTTGTTCCAAAGCCATAGGGAGGACACCGTAGCCAGAGTAGTCAATGTGCTCGCCTATAATGTTCACTCTTCCAGGAGCTCTGCACAAGAAGGCTGGCTTACAGCCGTACCGCTTTTCGAATGCGGCAACTACAGCTTCATAACGCTTCAGGTTGGCGGTACTTCCACACGCAAGTTCCTCCAGAGTTGAGGACCGAGGAGGTCCGTCTTCTTCAGCTTTGTGCTTCTTGGATGGGGGTTCAGCAGACATTTTCTTTTGGTGAACTTTCAGATACGCCCATTTCATTCTGTCGACGCTGTACCAAGTGTTCATAACTTTGTCTCGTGGGGCTGTAACGCTAAATCGGGTCCTACCCAAAATCGGTCCCTCGGACTAAAATTGGCTGCTAAAAACAGTCCGGGACCACAATTGGCTGCCGAATTCAGTCCGGGCGGACTAAATATGGCTGCCAGATGTGGTCCGCTTTGCCAAATTTAGTCCCATACCCGTAGCCAGGGGGGGTTCGAGGGGTTCGGTCGAACCCCCCTTTAGAGTGACCGGAAGTAAATATTTTAGCCACACCCCACATATAACTTCTGGTGTATTATAGTCATCTGTTCAATCGTGCTGAACCTGAGCTTGAATTATCTGCTGTTTCTGGCCTAGTCTGAGTCCAAGTGACCTAATAAACATTCAGCTCCTTGGATACAAATTTCGCTCTCATATCGGCATGAGTAAAGCTTGCTAGTTACATCTATTCTTTATAAAGTGCGTGTGTTTCGATATTAATAGCACAAGCAAAGGATTTTTTTCAACAGATTAGAAAGGGAGCCGTCGGAAATGTCTGAGAAAGTTAAACCTCAAATATACAGATAGTAAGTGCACTATCTAGTGTAGCTACACTGCAAATGATTAAAAAAAACACACACTGGCCTACTACTAGCGAGTGATAACACGGGTAACCTGTTCTATTAAGAATCAGTAGCGCTCGCGTTGTTCGTGCTATTAATCTCGAATAGCATGGTTAGTAGGCCAGCTTTATAAAACTGCACGAGCTACTACAGTAAGCTAAAGATCATTTACAGTGTGGCTACTTATGAACTTTGCTTTAATCGATGACTCCTCCTAATCTGTTGAAAAAAACTCTGTCTAATAGGGGTATAGCTTCTGCGCTAAAGAATGACGTTGTCTCCAACTAGAAACTACAACTGTACATTTCCAAGGCTAGAGAGCTGCATGTTTGCGCACTTACTCTTACTTAAGCTACCGTGACATATTTCACTTGGTCCAGTGCTATTTCACTCGATTTTTCCAATACATTTTGAACGGCTTATCTTTCGTTTTTTAGTATTGTAGAAGAATTAACGAGGAAACAAAAGTAGGTGTGGCTTATTGCGTCTTAAAATCCGAACCCCCCAATGCGAACCTCTGGCTACGGGCCCCACCTAGCCCCAGAGGAAAAAAATCAATTGTGTGAAACTGGAGGTGGTGAGTTATATCAGTATAGTTATAATTATGTTAAGACTGCTCTTTAGTACTTCTTGTTGATGAGTTTACCTTTCAAATTCCCATTCTCATAGCTAAATACCTATAATAGTATATTCAATAAATTATAAGCTTCAAGACTTCATCATAGTGCATATGTTTGACTAATATACCTTGAACAATGCAGCAGCTACAAAATATTTACGTTTCATAGGAATTTCCTCAACAAAATTTGTGAAAGTCAAGATGTATCTGTTTCCTTGATGTGATGCAGGAGAGATGGGGCCAATGAAGTCAATACCAATGTGGTGCCATGGTGACACAACTGGTACTGGATATGGAGCTCTGGAGTAGATTGGCTTAATTTGCCATGGCATAGATCACAATTACTAACCTGGATATATCACAATTAAAAAATAACAACACTCTTTGTCATCAGTTGACCACACTCACTTCTGTATGAGTTTATTTATTTGCTTACCAATTTATTAACATCATTGACCATTCCCTGCCACATAAACCGCTCACTAACTCTTGATAAAGTATTTTTCGTGCCTAAATGTCCAGAGGTGGGATCACTGTGGCATGATGCTAGAATTCAGATCTCTCATCCAAATCAGTAATGTAACGAACATAAGTTATGAAAGTCTTTATGAAGTTTTCTCCTTTTTTAATCACAATTTTTAATAGTAACATTTAACTGGAACAGTAACATTTTTAACTAAAGCTTTTTTTTTTTAATGTTCTGAACAGCCCTTTGGTTAATCAGGTCTCAATAATTATAAACTTTAGATGATGTATTTTGGTGTGGAAAAACATATAGCTATATCTCCAACAAACATTCCTGTTAGAAACTCTGGAACCCAGTTATCTAAAAAGCTAGTACATCGCTATCTATTGCAAATTTATACAATTGTAAATATTCTTTGAAACTTGTAAATGCCTTCATGTATATCCAAACTGAAGTATCTCCCTTTTAATTCCGGTATAATCTAAGTCACAACCAATAATGCTATTAGTGTGGTTTAGTTGAGAGATTCCAGTACTGAAAAGGGGTAGACTATACTTAAAGTATCTTAAATGCTTAGTTTAAGTTTTTTTCCCTTGAAGATTTAGCTAATTTGTCTTCAATATTATGAGTAGTTTTAGTTATACTATCAATTGACTGTAGTTTTGGTTAATTTGTGTTATCTCAAATTTGTAACAATATTACCCAGTAAAACAACAACAAAAGTACGTCCTTATCGGCGTCAATATCAACCACAGGATTGGAATCCACCACAGGATTGGAATCCACCAAGCCTCTATAATTCAAATTTTTATTTAATTCGAGCGCACCCGGGCGGACCGAAATTAGCAGGGCGGACCTATTTTGGTTGCCAATTTCGGTCCGGCCGGACCGTATTTGGCGGGGGACCAAATTTCGCGTGACAGGGCCGGCCGGACAGACCCTTTACCTAATCTCCCGCACTCAACTATAATAGTTCCTTCCCCCAGATTCTGGAGCAAGTATAAAACGTGTAGCTACCAGACCCTTCCAAGCAAAGCGATAGATAGGTCGATAGGTAAAGGGTTTGGCTTGTGAAACTAAGCGGGGGGACCCCCCCCCCCCCCCCACTTAGTTGTCTTCCTAGTATTCATCTATAGCTAAGAGTCTCTTATGTGCATAGCTGTCTAGGAGGCAAGAGAATTGATGGGAATTTATACTGAACTTAAAAAACTTGCACATGCATGGCTAAAAAAAAAAAATAATAATACGGTAGTTTAATTAGTTGATTGACTTTGATCATCATTGTCACAGTGATCCACCACGGAGCTGCCAGTAGGTGTGGCTTCATTAGCCGGAGACATCCCTCGTTCAGAAGACAATCGTGAAATGGTAGTCTCAGACTCAACTGGCTGTTCTACCACCGAGGAGTCTTCATCAGCGCTGTGGATCACTTTACCAGCCAGGGAGGCGGAGTAAGAATACTCTGCCTTGGACATGCTCGTTCCTGGCCGACTGCATAACAACAACAAAGGAGCTTTAAAAAACATTTAAATGTGTGATAGTGTACGGGCTCATTGCTACCTTTACACTTGTTTAGAATTGATAGAGCATTGCATAGAATCAACTGAAATTTGTTACTGAAGAAGCCATTGAGCCAAAACATCAAAAGAAAATTTCAATTGATGCTACATGTATTATAATTTTCTATTTCTAAATACTTAAATGTGTGCCATTAACCATTAAACTTTCGTTTAAAGCCAAACTCGCTAAACATAGTTGGTAAGACACGTTACTCCAGCATCTGACACTTATAATGGTGCTGTTTCTATCATCCACTGATAATGTACATATGCATGCATATGTGTGCATGCATGTGTGTGCATGCATGTGTGTCCATGCATGCAATGTCTCACATTATGTCACCATACACATGACTTAGTTTCACCTTGTGTCTGCACTGTAGTTTGAGGCATTCCTTCCTTCCAGCACTGCTTGGATAAGCCTCTGCTGTCTGCTTTGATGCTCACTACTCTGAAGTATAAAAAACACACAACAACAACGACAACAACTTAGCACCTGTTGTTTCACTAATGAAACATGTAAATAAATAATGTGATGAATATTTGTGTCTGCTTCAATACACTAATACTTTAAAGTGACGCTAAAGCTTCATATTTTCATGTTTCATAACTTCATGCTGTGCTCTCTAGCTCACCAATATTAATTAACACGTGAACTAGCTAAGATAATTAACTCCTTCACGTACCCTCAAGCCGGATATAGGTCGACTGTTGCCTCCACCCGGAGTGGAATAGGACTTGTGGTGAGATGCCTGTGATGAGGAACGGGTATGGGACCAGTTTTTAGCCACATTCCCAATCTGCTCTAGAGTCTCATGCTGTAGAGCTGAATAGATAGCCTGCTTGCTGGTCATTGATGTACCCTAGAAAACGCACAAACACATGAAATATTAAAATTGTCTAAACTGGCAAGTACCCTGGCACTTGATAAGCAAATTAGGAATGCAGTAGCATAAGGCATGTTCATTCATTGTTACTAATCCTCTACTGCTTGGTTTAGTTACACCAGTCTGCTTGTTTTATCACTTACTTCTTGACCCATATATGAATACACACACCACTGTCGTTGGTATTAATGATGCTATACCAACTCTCAGCTTTATTCACATACACCACTATTGTCATTATTACCGACCCATTTGATGACGCTTTACCAACCAGGTATATAGAGCTCATGAATAATACACACACCATCGTCAGTCATTGTCATTAGTGACAGACACATATTATTATTATATAGATAACTCTCACAAGTTCACATTATGAATATATATATGTGACCCGTCTACAGGAAAATCGGCGCAAAACGCTGCCCCGACGAAAATTTTTTTTTGCACTTAACAGACCTCCCCGGCAAGCAGATAATAAGCTCTCCAGTTTTATCGCCGTAGCTTTAGCCTTCCCCTATATATCGCCTAACCGTTCCCTTCGTTAGGCTTATTTAATACAATTTTAAGAACTAAATCGATCTTTTTGCGACGTCTACGCATGCCGCGTTGTGCCCGATTTTCCTGTAGACGGTCACATATATGCATATGTATGTATAAACACACAAACGTGCATAAATATGTATTTATGTGGACAACTTTTAGTACTCCCTTCATGTGTACGTATGTCAGTCCTTGAGATATACCAATACTTGAAATTTGGTGCTCTACGAAATACGTACTCACTAATGAAAAGATATTCAAAAATTATTTTTACAACTCTTGCACTCTCATTCCATATTTCATTCACTCTTGATTTCCAGCATGTTCATAAATATCACACTCATACTCGGATAGTATGCATACGCATACAATGTGGACAAACACACAAAGAAGATTTAACCAAAATAATACCTTTACCAGATGACCAAGAAAAAAAAAAAAAAAAAAAAAAAAAGAGAACTCAATTAGCTTGAGAAATTTTAATTACCATTTCTTTGGCTAACTACTTGCCGAGAATTACTAGTATAGTAGCCAAAGTAGCAGTGTGTTGCATGCCAAGAACACAATGTCTCACGTTCATATATGTCCATAAACTAGTGGGCCAAAAATCACACAGGTCACACACCATGCATCTATAGCTAATTGCTGTGGTAAGTTAATGATTATTTGTAACAAACTTAAAAAAAAAAAAAAAAGGTTTTTAGCATTTTCAGGTTAACTTTTTAATCACAATGACTTCTTGCCAAATGGGTCACTTCTTCCCATACAAACAAATATCTCACTCTTTGTCACTTCTTTATGAAACACCATGTTTGGGAAGGTAATAGAGTATACCAGGTAGAAAAATTACCAAGGACACACACTCACAAACACACACACACACACACACACACACACACACACTATTGCACACACTATATTCGGTACTTACGTTGGTCAGCTCCATCAGTGACGGAGAGTAGGTGGATCCCGGGGTGTGAGGAGGATGTGGAGTAGGGTGTTCAGTGGTGGGCGTGGTCGAGGGGGAGGAGGTGTGGTGTGAGCTGGAAGAGAGTGACAGTGGAGACTCTGGACTGATGTCTCCGTAGGCCATGACAATAGAACGCAACTGCAAGTAGCTGTCTCGCAGACTGTCTGCTCAAATGCAATGTGTGCATATATGTGTGTGTGTGTGTGTGTGTGTGTGTGTGTGTGTGCATGTTTGTGTGTGTGTGTGTGTAAGTATGAACAAGTCAATCAATTATCTCTCTCATTTAAATATCACATTATGTTTATATGTAGTTATCTTTGTGCATTTGTACGGATATGCGTACATCAGGTCACGTCAAAATTTTCAGCATTCACGTCTCATGAAACTTATTCAGGTAAAGTACTCGGCTAAAAAGATGCTTGAGGTAAAAAAGGTGAAAAGGGAGTGTCTTCCACATGCTTTTTTAAGGACTTTGTGCTATTTTGTTTCATTGTTATTGAGGACTGACTGATGCTTGTCCTCACCGGTGTTGATGGCCGTGTCAAAGAAGCCCGGCTTCTCCAAGTGCCACTCCCTATATTTATCTACGTCTGACACTGCCTTCTTGACCTCTCCATCACCATAGCAACCCTTGGCCTTCATGCGCTGCTCATGAATCTATGCATACAAATACACATACACACACATATGGATCACTCCTAAATAGTATTATATCAATGGTTTTTATTAATAAATTAATTATAACAGTACTTTTGAGTTAACAAAATTAACCAATTTACCTCGGAATTCAGAGGTAGAGCGAGTATGTAGCGAGGTTCAAAGTGTGTATTCTTCAAAGTCAATACTCCCTATAGAAACACAAGGGTAAAAAAAAGAATAAAAATAGCAACAATAAATAAATTCAGAGAAAGCCGAAAAATGTAAAAATTGATATGGATATCAGACAGTGTGCAAACTAATATAAATAGATCCACTATCAAATTTCTAAATCTCAGCTTGCAGTAATATATACTCGATGAGATGAACTCCATGCACATATATAACATGCATGTATGTGGCTCGTCCCTGTATCATGCATAGACATGTTCACGTCCCTGCTGCATGTGTGACATTTCGCACCTGTAGGTCCATGTGTGTGACACACGCCAGTCCTTGCTGGGCTACTTGCTCTATGGCCGCCATGGTGAGACCATACTCGTGACCTCCGACCTTCACAGACTCCACGAATTCACCCTAAAGAAAACAAAGAAAATAATTGAATAAGTAAAGAGTGCATTTAGTAATGACTGTCCATCGTGGAGAGGAAATAATTGATATAAGAAGTCTAGAGTTCAAGGAAGGCTTGCGACATCTGTAACTTAATTACATGAATAAGCTTTACCCACAGATACGTCATTGTATATAATGACACATGGTGCCACGCCCATGTCTGGAGATGCACACATGTACGCAGCAACAAGCACACGTGTACGCAGCAACAAGCACACGTGTACGCAGCAACAAGCACACGTGTACGCAGCAACAAGCACACGTGTATGCAGCAACAAGCACACATGTATACATTTAGGCTATTAAATAGCTCTTAAATCTGCTAGATATCCTTTTCACAAAATTGATGACTTTCCTCAAGTGGTAGAACCACACTAATAGTTCACACCGTTGGAAACTCATTCCAATATAATGAAGTTGACTTTAGTCGCTTCCTTGGGTTCGTTTAATTGTGTTCGCTCGTCCAAGCTGACGACTTAAGTGTCATTTCTTGTCCCTAATCCTAACACAGCTCGTAATTAGTTAACATTTTTGTGAACCCGGAGGCTTACACCAGCTAGAATAGCAGGCACAAATGCGTGCTTGTAGTTGCATGTACATGTGAACTGTCTCTCTTCACTTGCAGTGTTCTGACCCAGGGGAGTGATACCATCAGTGAAGTCGTGACTCATGCTGTTATTCCATCTATTGTCAAAACTTTGACAGCTGCCTTAGCACCTGTTGAATGCACAGTTTAAGTTTTATCTTGAATTTGTTTCATTGTTCTTACATGCCTTTCTCGTCTCAGCTAATCTTTGCACTGTGCTCATAATCCTCAGTTGTATTAATATGTAAAGTACGTACGTAAGTACAAAACTATAATTTAGTGTAGTCTGAATAAGGTTATATTAAAGTTCCAAATTCAGTCTATTCAAAGCCAGTTGAAAAACAAGTCTTGACCCAAAGCCACACCAAAACCACAGATTCCATCAAGAAAAGCCAAGATTGGAATAATAATAAGCTTTACGCATCAAGTCCATTTTGCATTATTTATTTGAAGTTCAAAAAATATGTACCTCACACACTATTAGCATAAGTATATCACACAGTTTGTGACACTGGAGTTTAGCAAAAATAGTTTGGTCTATCCTAAAGCACACAAGAATTTTATATCTACCCACTGCTTGGGTCGGCTCCTCCACATGTTTGCTGCGTGCTACAGTAAATGCAGTCCAATCACTGGCAATAGAATTTTGTAGAATGTACTGTGAGTAACTTTGCCACACTTTTATAAATAGTCATCAGATAAAAATTGGAAACTAATCCTTGAATTATAACATTCCAACAAAATGCACAAACAAGGACATACATGTTACTGCATGTATTGGGGGCAGGGGGTGAGTTGAAGATGCTTTAAAAAGACATTATAGTCATTTTGTCATCAGGTCAGCAATGACTGGGGGTATTCTGTTGGTTGACTTCACACACTCACCATCCAGCCATCCATGCATGCATGCATGCATTATAAATGCCTTTTAGTCTGTCCCTCTTGTCTGGGCCTGTGAGTGTTGAAACTTGATGAGAACACTAACTATTTGGTCAGTCGAGGCTGCGGCTCATTACCATTGGTAGACAAATTGCAGAATTCCAAGCCTTCAGGGACAGTTTTTTTTCTTTGTGTGTGTGAAATTTTCTTGGACAACTAAGAGTAAAATTCTAGACTCCTGATAGCAATTGAAGTTGAAGTATTCTATGCCTGCTAGTAGAAGAGGGTGGGGACTTTGTTTTCAAAGATTTAGGACAGTATTCTTGAGAATGTAGTTATTATTAGTTCATGTTCCCCCATCCTCCTCTCTTCCTCCTCCTTCAGCTGCTCTGTCTATCTTACCGATGTCGACGCCTTGCTGAAGGTTCCACTGTCTATGTAGTAGTAGTCACGGCCATGGCTCTCTTTAGCTCTCTGGGACCGAGTGGTATGGGACACTCTGGATAACAACAACAATAATAACAATAATAACAACAATAATAAAATAAAAACAACAATAGCAACAATAATAACAACAACAAAAGATTGCTGAATGTATGTGTGCGTATGTATGTATGTGTGTGTATGTATGTGTGTGTGTATGTATGTGTGTGTGTATGTATGTATGTATGTATGTATGCATGCATAGTGTACAGTATATACATGTACATGCACATAGTAGAGATGTGTTTCCTAGTATCTTACCCTAAACCGAAAAAATTGGGAAACTCCTCAACCAGTAGCTGACAGAAGTACCCCTTACCAGATCCTGGTGGACCACATATCACCAACATGGGGTAAGGTTCATCCGGCTGGGTCAGAGTACTACGCACATGCAAGTACAAACACAATACACATACAAAAACTATGTATAATACTGTGTATGTGTGTGCGTGTGCTTGCTTTCCACATAACAGAGAACCATGCCGTGCCATCTTACTCCATCTGTGGTGTGTATACTTGGCTGACCCAAACCAAATCTTAATTAGTTGACAAAGATAAGAACTCCAGTGTAACAACATGGAAATACAGCCAGCTTTAGTCAAAACACAGGGAACACTGGGGGATTGTTATTTCTAATGGACAAATAACATTTCACAGATATTACAGATAAAACAATTAGATATTAATTAGCTGGTGCACTTATCCCTGATGTCCCAGTCTATTGTAAGTTACTGCTATATTAGTTCCATTGACAATAACACAATACACTAACGAATTAAACCATTGAAGCCATTATAAAACTTAACGACTGGTCGTGTTGCACTTTGTATCCATGGCAACAGCTCTTAAATGAGTCACCACTTTATTTGGTATTTACTATGGAATGAAGTGCAAGTCTGCCTACAAGCATTGCCACACAAGATGAACTCTTAACAAATTTAGTCCAAGTCATGCACACATTGGTATAATGTACATGCATGTACCTCGGAACATACACATTTCCGCTATTAATAGTTCAGAGCCAGTCCCTCGTTGAGGTATAAATATGTAGTACAAACAACAGTTCCTAGAATATCCTTTCACAGAATTTACAACCAATAGGATAATTAAAAGAGGTTCCCCTGCTTCATTGGCTCTTTAGTATGTGTCCAGTCACGTGAATGGGAAATCCTTTATGTTGTTGTGTCTGAAGGAACTACTAAGTGCAGTAGAACAGAAGGTACTTGGTGATACAAAGCTCAGAAGTACGTACAATAATCACTTCATATGATGTTTAAAATTTCAATTACAAATTGTATAGGTCGCACGCATGCCTTGCACAGCTTATCTAAAACTGGATTCTAACATTATAACCAAAGCTTGGTTTAGTCTGTCGATCCAGCTAATAATTCCTTTCAATTGGTTGACTTAGTCAGTCAAATAACTGCGGTTTCCCGTGCCACACCCCCTATCCTACTTTTATTGCACATGCTCAGTGTGCCCGCCTACCTGAACCTGAGTCTGGCTGGCTTGTGGACGGCACCAGTTATGTTGATGCGATGAATTTGAGCTGCCAGGATCTCTATGGATGGGGCAAACCTGTTTCTAGCAGCAACCTGTTATAACATTGAAAACAAAAACAAAAAAGTTTGAGTCATATCCAACAATAATTTCTTGAAGTATGTTAATTACTGAAAACTGAAAATATCAACAAAAAAAAAAATGAAGTGAGTAATAATAAGGGGCTTGCAAGTCTTAGTGCATGGGAATTAAAATATCAATAAACTACACACACACAACATACAGTAAAAGTGAGAAAGATTGGGTCAGTTGAACCACACGACACTCTGTGTGAAAACTTGCAGGACAGTACTGCTACATCCAGGAGGAGCACAGACATGCATGCAACAGTCACACAGGACGGTAGTGTTACATCCAGGAGGACACATGCATGTAACAGTCACACAGGACGGTAGTGTTACATCCAGGAGGACACATGCATGCAACAGTCACACAGGACGGTAGTGTTACATCCAGGAGGACACATGCATGTAACAGTCACACAGGACTGTAGTGTTACATCCAGGAGGACACATGCATGTAACAGTGACACAGGACTGTAGTGCTACATCCAGGAGGACACATGCATGTAACAGTGACACAGGACTGTAGTGTTACATCCAGGAGGACACATGCATGCAACAGTCACACAGGACGGTAGTGTTACATCCAGGAGGACACATGCATGTAACAGTGACACAGGACTGTAGTGCTACATCCAGGAGGACACATGCATGCAACAGTGACACAGGACTGTAGTGTTACATCCAGGAGGAGCACAGACATGCATGCAACAGTGACACAGGACTGTAGTGCTACATCCAGGAGGACACATGCATGCAACAGTGACACAGGACTGTAGTGTTACATCCAGGAGGACACATGCATGCAACAGTGACACAGGACTGTAGTGTTACATCCAGGAGGACACATGCATGTAACAGTGACACAGGATTGTAGTGCTACATCCAGGAGGACACATGCATGTAACAGTGACACAGGACTGTAGTGTTACATCCAGGAGGACACATGCATGCAACAGTGACACAGGACTGTAGTGTTACATCCAGGAGGACACATGCATGCAACAGTGACACAGGACTGTAGTGTTACATCCAGGAGGACACATGCATGTAACAGTGACACAGGACTGTAGTGCTACATCCAGGAGGACACATGCATGCAACAGTGACACAGGACTGTAGTGCTACATCCAGGAGGACACATGCATGCAACAGTGACACAGGACTGTAGTGCTACATCCAGGAGGACACATGCATGCAACAGTGACACAGGACTGTAGTGCTACATCCAGGAGGACACATGCATGCTGTAACAGTGACACAGGACTGTTAGTGCTACAATCCAGGAGGACCCATGCCATGTAACCAGTGACACAGGCCTGTAGTGGCCTACATCCAGTAGACACTGCATGCCACAGTGGACACAGTACTTTATGTGCTATCATCCAGGAGGACACATCATGGTACAGTGACACAGGACTGTAGTGCTACATCCAGGAGGACACATGCATGTAACAGTGACACAGGACTGTAGTGCTACATCCAGGAGGACACATGCATGCAACAGTGACACAGGACTGTAGTGCTACATCCAGGAGGACACATGCATGTAACAGTGACACAGGACTGTAGTGTTACATCCAGGAGGACACATGCATGCAACAGTGACACAGGACTGTAGTGCTACATCCAGGAGGACACATGCATGTAACAGTCACACAGGACTGTAGTGCTACATCCAGGAGGACACATGCATGCAACAGTGACACAGGACTGTAGTGCTACATCCAGGAGGACACATGCATGTAACAGTCACACAGGACTGTAGTGTTACATCCAGGAGGAGCACAGACATGCATGCAACAGTCACATTCAGAACATACTTCCAATGCCCACTCAATAACTCTCTTACAAATAACTGGCACAAACTCCAAAGAACAAAGCGACTTTCAACGCCTCCAACAATGTCAACTAATAAGGTCATATGTAGATGTGTTGCCGGGGATCAGCCACTCACGCCCATGCAGACAGTATTTTAATGCATACTTGCTTGCTCTAACATGTACATTAGTATTTAATTTCGTACCTTTTCTTTGGCATCAACAGGGGACCCGTCCAAGGTGACAAGCATAGGGAGGTGGAACACCACTAGAGGTCGATAGTCCATCAGATTCTGCACATGTGTATTAACATTTAAATGTGCATAACTTCATACATGTCCACAGCCATTTACATGTGTGTTTCATACGCACACACATACATCACACTCTCCCAGCCTCACCTCTATGGGGTTGTTTGAGAGATTGAGAGAAGCCAAACCCTTCAAGTTCGTCAAGTGAGTCACTTCTCTTATGTCTAGCACCTGCGTCAGCACACACATACATACACATGAATGTACACGCACATATATACATATCATACAAACACATGCACACGCATGTTTTTCACACAGCAACTTTTAGAGCTACTCTTTATTTCATTGTAACAAAAAAACACATGAAGGAAAAAGCATTAGAAATTAGATGACCCTCTGGTGGATATGATTTTTTTAATTCAATTAATTTTTTAAGTGATAACTGATTTATTTTTGTGTCTGATATGATTTTCGGGTTATTAGTACATCTATGATTATTTCACACCTGTTCCGTTAGACTGCACTCAGTTATCCAGTTTATGCTATTTGCCCTCTAAATTCATATACAGCATACTACATCATTCAACCAGCGATACCTTAATTCAAGCATAATTTAAAGTAATTTCCAAGCTAGTTCAATAGATGCCACACAATTATAAATTGATTAAAAAGAATGATATTTTAGAGGACCTTTGATAAGCCTGCATATAATGATAATATATGTAGTATAGCATGTATTGAAAATTGCTGAGCATGCTCGGAAAGGGTAGTGTGGGGTTGGAGAAGAGCAAGGTCAAATTGCCAATATTTACTCCGTATAGCTACAATAGTGGTTCAAATGAAGAATTGACAGACTTATTGAGGCCTCTGAGTTTCACCAAAATCTGTTCAAATTTCTCGCAACAGATCTACACCTCCACACTCATCACACAATTAATCTCACATAATTTGTATTACCTGGCTATGTGCTCGAGTTTGCCATTCGCATATAACCAGTGATGTAAAGGGAGAGATAGTATGAGTGGTTTCCTGCAGTGTGGTTTCCTGCAGTGTTTCACTCATTCCAATGCTGGCGGCAGTTACAGAGGGAGAAACCCCGGGGATACTATGCCTAGTGATCTAGCTAATTTGGCATTCAAATGGTTATAATGACGTGTATTTGCAGCTATGCAAATATAAATATATTCATCTGTGCACTGTTGGATATAAGACTGAGTTAAAAATAGATCTTCAGATTGACTACCACTAATCAAGTAATAGATGAAGCTTAGTCGAAGTCTATATACGTACGTATAGTCCATTGAATATGCAAGTCCTGCCAACCGTCAAATTTTCTTTCAAGTCAGCGAGCCAAGGTTGCACATACCAAACACTACATACTTATCACCTTGAGGAGACCATTGGTATGTTATATATATATATATATATTTATTGCAGCTCTGATATTTTTACTTGAATATTTCCGCATCACGCGAGCGTTCTGTATTCTCCCATATTGTACGGTTTATATTGTACGCTCCTTGTAGCGCGCGCGTAGCGAGTAAAATCAATGAAAATTGTATTGTAACCGGTTGAGAAAAATTTCAAAGAAGCAATAAATCACTTATCACACTCGTCGTACAATATGGGAATGATATTTTACTCTCACGCCACATTTTCACTCGCCTTTGGCTCGTGAAAATATTTTGCGTGCTCGTAAAATATTTTCCCATATTGTACTCTGACTCGTGCTATAAGTATTATATATATATATATATATATATATATGAAATTGAACTTCTCAGTGTATTAGAGGCACCATAACTGCCTGCAACACATTCCACTAGTAGTCATGTCTGGGCTCTAACTCCACACATAGCTGGTAAATAAACCAATAACAATCCACTCAAAAGAACATTAACAATCCATTTATCACATCCTCAACTCAACAGCTTAACAACTAAACCCCTTTTTGATAATTAAATTAAACTCCTTCTTTTGATTGGAGTTGTATTTGCAATACATACTCTGGATGCTGGACCTATGACCCTGCCGCAACTTTTTATGGTAAAAATTTTTTCATGCATATTTACACATACGTAACTGCCACCCAACTAGACCACCCATGATGAAGCCTGGCCCTTCATGATAATGCTATCAGTAGTAAAAATTGACTAATCAGAAGGTTAAAGAACCTTATATATATAATATTTTATTGCAGCTTTGATATTTTTACTTGAATATTTCCGCATCACGCGAGCGTTCTGTATTCTCCCATATTGTACGGTTTATATTGTACGCTCCTTGTAGCGCGCGCGTAGCGAGTAAAATCAATGAAAATTGTATTGTAACCGGTTGAGAAAAATTTCAAAGAAGCAATAAATCACTTATCACACTAGTCAGAGTACAATATGGGAATGATATTTTACTCTCACGCCACATTTTCACTCGCCTTTGGCTCGTGAAAATATTTTGCGTGCTCGTAAAATATTTTCCCATATTGTACTCTGACTCGTGCTATAAGTATTATATACGTCACGTAACTATATAATATATTATATATATGATTTTCGGTTGCATGTCAGTGTAAAAAAGATGTTGTTTGTTTTGTTCTAAAACTCTGCAAATAGTGCGTGCGTATATTTATATAATATATATACACAGACTATTTGCATAGTTTTAGCCAAATAAAAACATCTTTTTTATACTTACATGCAACCAAAACTTTTTTATTTAAAGTTTGTTGCTCTATGTATTAACTTAAAGTAAAAAAATAAAATAAAAAGAAAAAAAATAAAAAGAAAAAAAAGAAAAGTAAAAGGAAAGGAAAAAAAAGAAAAAAAGAAAAAAAAATCTGTCACTTACTCAGTCTTTACAGTCTGCATGCAAAACTTGAATCAACAAGCCAGACAGTAGTCCAGACATACCAAACTTGAGCCACCCACCTACACATTGTGTCACTCTGCCCCCACTGACCTACGTCATGTAACTGAAGCTGGCATCAAGTGCCATACCACACTATATCAGCTCAGCTCCTGTAAACATTGAGCCTTACTCAATAACAGACCTGCACTTTTATCCACGTAATGTTGACTTCTTGTATTAATCTATTTACATTTCTTGCCATTCTGGGCAATACGTGTCTGTGTGTGTGTGTGCGTGTGTGCGCTTGTCAATGTGTTTATCTCTCAGCTTTAATTCATATTCTACGCACCACACCCCATTCCCTGGGGCGACAATAAGACCACTCCCACCTATCAGACAGAGGTCACTTCCTCCTCCATAAACTGCTCATGCGTACAGACAACTAGTCAACTATGTAGCACTCACACTTGTGTCTGGCCTGGCACATGTGCACATATGGATGTTAGTCAATATAACAAACTCCATATATAAGTTATTATATAAGTTATTTATGAATACACACAAGAAGGATTGGTAAAAAGACTTTTCAGATAATCGTATCAATCGACGAATCTTAGCAAGAAGATTGTGCGCCATGAAGTTAAATCTTCATACTTCTGATTTATGATTTCATTTTTTAAGATTAAAAGTCTACTAGTAGAATTTTAATCTTAACATTTTCACTGCTGAATTGTCAGGGAAATTAAAAAAAAAAATTTTTTTAAACTTAGATGCTGCCGTTTACATAGAGTTTAAACGTTCAGGATTTCCACTTTCTTTTGGAAGAAGTAATAAACTTGGAATAATTCTAACTAAAGCACAAGTTCATGCATGCATAGTGACCCAACAAAATTATACATGACCAATATTGCAACACACAAGGAAATCCAAATGTGGTGGTTTAACCAATGCTATATTGATAGCGTCATCTTGCAGATCCTGGAGCATACACTTCATGTTTGTGTATAGCCCGTGCTACTTCAATATGCAATAATCACCAAGTACCTTATTTTCCTCTATATTGATGTCCGTGAGGTAGGCGTGGCCTTCCAGTCCCTTCAGACTAGTGATGTAGTTGCTACTCAGATCCACCACCTGGAACAGAAAAAAAAAGAAAAAAAGACATGTGCATGTATGCACATACATTGACACATCTATTCTGTCAGAGGCTTGCACAAGGAGAGAAGTGATACTAGTAATGCAAGGTGAAGTGAACTAAGGGAAGACTTTTCCTGGAAGAGAAAGTCAAAGTTCAAGACTAAGGGACATCAATTAATACCCTTCAATTATGACCTAAAGCAAATTGACATTTTGTGTGATCCATATCTCTTACCAGCTTAATAATTTTGCTGATAATGATTTTTGTACAAAGTTTCTTCTGTGTGTCTAGTATGTCAGTAATGAATATAATGTGGCTTTGATGCACCCAACTTGATTGTTTCACATGTGCTGCTAGGCAACAGGCAATAACATCTGGTGCACGCCACATTACATAAATGTTGATGTTGATATAAAGGAGATGCAGGAATTTGGTAGGCAACTAAGTATGAATTTGTAAATTATAGTCATTGATAATGGGACATGTGATATATCAAAGGCTACAAAGGAACGAATAAGACATCCAGCCTCATCTATGATTGTCCCCCC
>WLWD01000843.1_pt1 | contig 62699 bp, 58 predicted proteins | sample 6712731 | NCBI WGS metagenome assembly WLWD01 (sample SAMN12718690, study PRJNA576275) | sponge metagenome | isolation source: marine sponge | host: Mycale hentscheli | place: New Zealand: South Island, Marlborough, Capsize Point | collected 2014-11-01
CCCAACCCCCTTCACCACCCCAACTCCCTTCACCACCCCCAAACCCCTACACCACCCTAACCCCCTTCACCACCCCTTTCTTTTAAATATGTAGGTTTTGCCTCGAAGTCTGGCCCGTTTGTTGTTGTTGTTGTTTTTCTTTTGAATTGCTAAGTTAACACTTTGTACAATAGTGTTAATATGATTGAATAATGCACATTCAATGCACATGTAAGGAACCATTATACGGAATAAAAAAAGTCCCGCTGTCAAGAAGAATTTCAAATCTAGTTCATAAAAGTATAAAGCTATTAACAAGTAATATGAATTTATCATTGGTTGAATAGGAAACCTGCTTGTTAAACAATCGTAAGGATACAAAACAAAAGAACAGCAAACAGTTACTTTCATGAATATGTAACTTAACTAGTTACAAAAGACACACTTCATTGAACACAATAGGAAACCAACTTTTTAACAAGCTATGATCCCTCTCTGTTAGAAGGATCGCTCCCATTTGTGCTTAAGTACACCATTAGTAGTGTCGGAATGAGAGTAGGATGACGTTTTTGACAAAAAAAAAGATTTCTTAACTGCAAAAAAAAAATTATCGTGTGGCAAGAAGTTTTCAAGTGGCTTCGCCAAGTAAAATTTTCTCGCTACACTGGCGCTATTCCGTGCTCAAATACTGATTTTTCAAATTTAACAGCTTACTCATATTTTAAGTAACTTTTTTTGCTAACTTCCCCGCTATCAATTGTAAATACCGGGAACAAAATTAACAAAGAAATCCCACCATATAATGTCCTAACACTAATTTGCGACTATAAATAGACTTCAGCTGCGGCTCACAATCACTATTGCATCAACATACACATTCTGCAACAAACATAATTTCCAAATAGCAAAAGAAACTTATCGTCTACCATGTCTGATACTGCAGAAGACCAAGATGCTAGCTCCAATGCACTCGATGCCATTGTAACCAGTGAAGAGACATACAGCAATGTTCTTTCTTTATTTCAAGAAAATCATGACCAATGTGTGAACAGTGGATTTTTTCCTCCAGAAACACTCTTGGAAGTGGATGCCTGCGGAGTGAATTTTCGTTCATTGGGACTTGGAACGATCAGCGTTGCCACTGTCGTCTCCAATCAGTGGATAGATATGGTTGTTTTATTTTTTCAATACTTCTCCGATTATGGGTCAACTGCAAAGGATGAGTTCAAACGTTTGGGAAGGCAGGCCAAGGAACTGGGTAAACTTTTTGAAGTTCTTGAAGTATGGTGTCGAAAGTTAGCTGGACGCATTCACACCACTTATGAAAAAGTTCAAGATGATGTATCTGACTTTAAAGTGGCTTTTGCGAAGGAAGTGCAAGATGCTGATCTAGACCTTAAGGCAGCTAAAAATGCTGTAGAAGCCAAAAAAGCTGATTTGGAAGTCAAACAAGCTGAAGCTGATCGCTGGAAGTATGCTCTATACGGGTCTAGCATAGGATATGCCATATTCTTTCCCGTTGGAGCAATTGCAAATATTATTACTGGTACTGGGTACGGTATTGCCAAGGCCGCTGCAAGTTCTGCTCAGGATGCCGTATATGAAGCTGAAAGAGTGCAAAATGCGAAGAAACAAGCATATGATGCTGCAACAACAAAAAAAGCAAAGGCTCAGGTATTTTGTGGACATATTATTCTTAAATGTATTGGTTACAAATTGTATTTTATTTGTTTGTTAGCTAATTGGAGTCACAGCTGGTAAATTAGTAAATTCTATGACTGGATTGGAAATTATTTGTGAATCTATGGCCGCATTCTGGACACACCAGTCTGACAACTTTGAAGTTGTGGGTGGGGCTATGGAGGCAAATTTGGCAAACCTGCCACTAGTGGTTATAGAGAATGTAAAGAAGGATCAAGCCATTGCTGACTGGAACAACACAAAGGCTGCATTTGACCGATATTGCACAATCATGACTCGAGTTGTCAACCTTTTCAACTTCCAAACAGATGCTAAGAAGTCTCCAGAGGAGTCAATTACTGCAGCTGAGCTTTCCTTTACTTTGCGTGTTCCCGACTATGTTGATGCCAATGCAATCATGAATCCTCCTGCTTGAACAAAACAAGAAAAGAGAACAATCTATTACAGTCTGACAATGTATAGCTATAATAGCTGAACTGCTACAGAGCTAGTCTGTACTTGTAATGCTTTAGCATTTAGTATAGTTTATTGATTGTAGTATTTTTAGATTTATTAAACAATATTTTCTACTTAAATATAATATACAATATCAAACTTACTGCAGAAGTGTTTGCTAGTCTATCTGTTCTCCATACATGACATTTGACTGACTGATATAAATTCTGAAAAGACAATGTGGTCAATAATTCAATAATAGACAAACAAGTTATTTCTAGTTTCTGTACTATAGTCTTCACAATTTGGTACCAAAATTATTTATATATCTATTTATTCCATGCTAGATATCTTCATAATGTTATCTTTAGGTAAGTGACTGTGAAATAACTCAAGATATTTCATGGTATTATTTATGCATTGGCAATCTTATTACCCTGTAGTTATGGCAACTGGCCTAGCTTACCTGTTGTCCCTGGTTTTTACAGCTACCTTCCTTTGGCTGTAGCCTACCCAATCTAATTAGGGTAGTTGCTAAAATATCAGCTGGGGGTGTGGGAGCCCCTACAGACAACTTTACATTGTGAGTTATAAGTCCTAGTACTAACTACAGCTGTGAAGATATCTAGCATAGAATAAACCATTTATTACACATGGTTAGAGTGATACGGCAAGATATTTCACTTTATGGCTTTATTTTCACTCTCCTCTGACTCTTGAAAATATCATGAAATATTTTGCCATATCACACTCTGACTCATGTACTAAGTATTATTTGTATATATATTTATATGTACATACTTTTATGGCAAGCTAGTGAGACATTTCAGAGGTAAGTCAGTCAATATTTCACTAGCATATTGTATGTATGATGAACTATTTTTGCAAGAGAACCCAATTATACGCCAAATGATTAGGCTCCCTAATGAATGAAAGTCAAATTTGCTGTTTATGGGTACTAAGTGACTAGGAATCTAAATCCTGCTGTATCAATATGCTACAGGTTGATTTGACAATATGGTGTTAACAAGCAGTGAAGATGATTAAACTTATTAACTAACTTATTGGTTAGTATAGGCATTTAGGTAGTTAAAGCCTACTATCAGTAGCTCACTGTCAACTGTGCATGAGATAATTAAAAGAATGAAAAAAGCCAAGTATGCTGTCTGTGGGTACTAAGTGTCAGGCATGTAAATCCTGCAGCATTTATATGCTACAGGTTGATTCGACAATGGTGTTATAACAAACAGTGAAAATGGTAAGTTTTAGTCTGAACAGACCTCTCATGTTGACCAGGAGTTTCTTGAAAACAGGCCTTTAAAATACCATGAGTACTATCATCAGTGCCACAGAATATGTTGCAAGAACATCAATAAAATAAAAAAAGCAGTAAAAATTGACAAAAATGCAAAAACTGATATACAAACAAATACTTGCAGCTAATAAAAAAATAGAAATAATAAATGTGAATAATCAAGTTATATAGGTTGATGTTGCTTGCATGGCATAGGAAGGGGGGCTCTAGGGGCTGGAGCCTGCCATAAATTTGGGGCACTGTTTCACGAGGTGATTTCTCATAATATGAACAAATATCCACAAAAAATATGACTTTGGAACCCCGCATCCCACCCATACCAAAACATCTTCCTACACCACTGAATGATAGATTAAAACTTTGTGCAGATTACCATAAATAGTGCTGTCCTGTCTCCACTTATATATTGTGGGATACATCTTGTTAAGTTAAAGCTACTAAAGTGGTAAACCATGAATACATATACATAATCATACATGAACTGCAACAATTTGAGGGTGGTTTTTCCTATTAAATAGGTTAAAAGATGGCAGATGAGAGATAGCTATTATTATGTATAGAGGAAACAATAGAGCAATTAAATATCTAATCTGTGAGAGCAAAGATTATGCTCAAGTGGGTAATGAGGTAATTCTAACTCTATGTGATGTGCTTAAATATATAATTGGTTTTCAAGAAGGAAAACCATAACACACATAGTATGTATATAATGCAATTTAGCTAGTAGCACAGCAGTCACACAAGTGAACAAGCTCATGTTGTCTTAACCTTTTTAAAACTGTTAGCTAACTAGAGCTAAAACAAAAGTCTAGAATAGGAGGGAAAACAAAGCACACAGCAAGTAGCTACTAGATGTTAATCTGTTTTTCTGTATATTCCATTATGTTCATTTCAGCCACACAGATAATCATTCTATATAATAACAAGCTTCTGCTCATTTATGACAATCTGACATTTGATATGATAGTAAAAGTTGAAATGTTGCAGTTTCTCAGTAGAATTGAAGGGTTCTTGAATCATGACAAGGTACTTTAAGACAAGCTCTGTCATAAAAGTTAATTCGTAATTTGAATTTTCTCTAATACTCTGGCTATCTCAGAAGCTGCAGTATAACCCAGTAACTTCACAAGAAGAATATCACACTGTCAGGGAGTCATACTGCTTAGACTTTTAAAACTTACCACAGTAGCTAGCTAGTTATTGTTACTTTTCCTGACCTCCACTCATGGCATCCATGGTGGTCAAGAGTTTCTTATCTTGGTTGACTTCTACTCATGGTTCTCAAGGTATTGATTATGAATGAAGCAGGAACTTTGATTTATTGTCCAATTTTGTTTGTTCTTGAAAATTCTGCAAGTGGATGGTCTGCTATTGCCCGTATCACAAGCCAATTTAATCTCATGAAAACCCCTTTTATATTTCATGAAAATATATCTTCATATTAATTAAGTTAAAGAAGTTTCCCACGTAATTAAATGCTTAATCTGCATAATCCGTGCTCCCCTGTGCTCACCAAAGTAATAATCTGGGGTGGAGGGGGGCATAGCCCCCCACTTCCATGACTTGAGGTAGAATGTGTTCCTAGAGATCCAGCATCACACAATGTAGTTTACATGTCTGAGTACAATTGCAATTAATAAATTTTCATTCTTCTACTGATTAACCCTCTCACATATTAGAAGGTAAGGGGTCTCCTATCTACACACCAAAAACTTCAATTATATCTAGGCTAGCTCCCTTACCAGACAGTGGCATAGCCACAGGGGGGGCTGGGGGGGCTAGAGCCATAGATTCAAAACCCAAGTCACCCATACTTACGCATGCGTATACAACACAGGGTGATTATATAATGGGTAAAGGGTTGATACACTTGGAAAATCATGATACAATATTACAGATATCATAATTCAATGTGTAAACCCTGGGTCTGTCTGGTCCACTGTCTTGAAAACATGTTCAAATTTGAAGAATTGCCATGTTTTTACTACTTATATTCAGCATTATCATTATTCTACGTTACAAGTGACACAAATGATTCTACTTTACATGATACTGTTTCAAGTGGGGACATCAGCAACAATAATAGCTTTGGGTGTACAAAATTAGTTATTGAACATGCTGAACTGCACAATATAAAAAACAGTCCACCAAAAATACATATGTCCAACAATTCTGCTCAGTTAAATTCAGAGCTCAGAAACACAAGGACTTGCTTAGACTTCAAAGACAAGTTTAAGTTGAGCATCTAGTACACATATTGATTGCCTTGCTGTTATCCGTGAAATACTTGTTGAATCTGATCTCAGTGACCTGAGAGGATGCCACACATTGAACTCTCTAGTCAATGTCTACACCATTCATCTAGTGAATGGCCTCTACGCCTACGCATGAGAGGAACCTTCTATTCATGGTCAAGCTGTACATATCAATGATATTTGTACAAATAAAATACTGCTATTGTTATAATAATAGGAAACCCAATAGTGCACATATACAGCTTGTAATCAAGGAACATGAGTACATTTTACTGTCAAATATAATATCATTAATTCAATAGAAGTCTTCCTGTCAGTAGAAATAGTTACCAGGAAAACAAAAGACATTTATACTGATGCATGCTAGTTACTAGTCACAATATAGTCATATTGCTATAGAAATCATTTTTAGATATTTATGAATATGTTCCTATTGTTGCTGTAAACAAAACCATCAATGAAGGCTACCTGTACAGCATGCGATCAATGAATAAGGTTGGCATAATAGTATAATAGGAATTCACATCAATGCTTTAATAAAATTGTATATATACAGTCGAACTGTCCGCTGTATCGTGGTTGTCCGTTTTTCGGAAGGTCCGTTGAACGAGGTCCGACTGTATGTAGCTAAATGTACGTATAGTTAGATAGCTTATCCCGCTCTGATCAAACATTAAGTAATGGCAATAATAAATACCGTAAATATTGCCTAAGTAATAACATTAAAAAAATATGTGTTTATTCTATTATATTGCTTTAGACTTCAGTTTTACAAAAGAAAAACAAGAACAGTTCCATTTTTAATCGATTGATAATGAGATGGCATCATTGGTTTTCTTTTATGTATGTAATTAGTTTCATAATCAATAATAGTGCATTCATGCTATGCACTTTTTTTTAATGATTTCAATGGAAACATTGATTTAAAATGTTGTAATGGCAATTGTGGTTCTATTCTAAGATAATATGCAATTTCACACAAAAGTATTCAGGAGTGATGGAAGCTGCTTCAAATGAGGGGAGTGGGGGGGGAGAGGTTGGGGGGCATCCCACTTTAATCTCCCATGACCAAGTAATAATAAAAATTAATAAAACCAACAATAAAAACAACAATAATGTTGCGATTAGTCTTTACAATAAGTTTATTGTCTATAAGAGAAAACTACTCCAGCAGTGATATATAGTATTACAATCCAAATATTATTATAGCTACATTTGCTGTATATATTTTAATAAATCTGGCCTAAATATATTATCCCTGGAGTTATAACTACAGTGCTCTACATGTACAAGGATAACTATTCCACTTACAGTGTTAAGTAATTCCCTATGTATATGTATATTGTACACTACTTGATATGGAAATATTGTATACACAACCCATATCATTATATAAAAATGTAGTAGTCCTCATTAATAGTAACGGCAAAAAGTGGTCACACCTACAGTACCAAATTGTTTCGTTCCTATACAAAAACATTACAATGGAATCATTTAGCTATATGAATTCCTTTTTTTTTTTAACAAAACTATGGAAAGGTTTCCTTTTTGCATTAGTGGAAGTTAAAGTTATCACTGTTAAAAATGGGGTGTTTAAATAACACCTCATGAGGTGTTTATCAGGAGGTGCTGTGTGGACACCCCAATTTGAGCCCTTATAACTTCCACATCAATACATTATATACCAAATGAGCACATATATTTACTAACTTATATCCTCTAGTTTCTTCATATAAAATATCTTTTAGTAATGACGAATTATGGAGGCAATATTTGGCTTTAAACTGGGATGTCAGGCAGAACACCAAAACTAGGTTCCAAACTTTCTATTTTACCACAGCAAACAGTTAAGTTGATTAATTGCTATCATTAAAAATAATACAAAAATGGGGCATCATAATTATATATCATGCTGCATTGGTGTTCAATAATCATGATTAATAGCTCCACCAGCACAATATAGACTATTATTAGTAAGCTCTCAAATTGCAAATCGATAGATGGTAGAACCAAAGTATTCATTTTCCTATGACAATTCAATAGGGAGCAGGAAGTTATTTTTTTATTATAGTTTCCTGTAAGCAAGCGATGTAAATACTTAATATAATCAATGATTTTTTTTGTACTATATTAGTACATAGTACCATTGATATACTGGGGGAAGTAAATACTGAGCAATAGCTATTGCTGTACAGCTAATATGTAATATAAAGTGATCAATGCTTTAGAAATGCTTAGAGTTCTATATAAGGAACATTTGAAGCTAACAGTCACTAAAATAATTTTATTAACTTTACTCTTTTATTAGATTCATTGAATTTACTAAAGCTAGCTATGGCCGATTCCAGGGGCGCCCACTCGCGGACTGAGGTCCCTAGGTCGAAGGTACGAGGTTTCCGGTTTTAGGTCGAAGGTATCCGGTACGCATGCGCACATTCGCGGGGGCAACTAGGTCCTAGGTCGAAGGTAAATAAACGCGCGCGCACCTCTGCAGCACTCTTTTGGTCCAAGGTCGGAGGTAAATAGAAGCGCGTGCAGTGCAAATGCAGCTGTGTTTTACTTCCGCAAAGAAGCATTTCGTTGCGTTTGGCGTACGTACAGTTTCTTACTAAGCGTTCCGATAGCGATTATTCCATTTCTTCAATGGCTCAGAAGCGAACCCACCATTTCAGAGGCTTAAGCCAGTACTCTGAGCAGCTCATGGACCTTGCAGAAGGCGGTCGAGTGTTCGAAGGGAGAGGCCAGCAGCCAAGAAACAAGGATGTCTTGAAGCAGATCGCTGCCATCAAGGCCTGCAAGAAAGGATCCTTTTTTGGCAAGGACAAGCCCTGCACTTGTGGCTGGCACGACAGAGCTGCTGCCAGAAAGGAGGCCAGGCAAAAGGCAGCATCAGGTAAATACAAAAATATATTCATAAATAAATAAATAAGGTGTTGGTAAATAAAATAAACAAAAAAAAGTTAAATGTTTATATAACAAGTGACTGAAATACAAATCGAATATTCATGAAATAAATGATATCATTATTCAATAATTATGAGTAAGCAATCTATTAACTAATAACTATAAAGAAGTAGTTTATTACTAAATGATAAAGTATTAAATTAAAAAATATATATTAATGCACGCTTACAAATATCAATTGCATGTACCTAAATGAAAGAAAGCATAATATCCATTCCGTTAATTAAAAATAATAATAAATAATTACAAGAAAGAATGCAATGCATTAATGAATGAACGCTTCAAATACGAACTGATTAAAGTAAAGTATAAATGAATACATAAAACATGTACAAATATATACATTATTACACATAATGTAAAATGCATAAGCAAATCAGTGAAGGAATGAATAAATAAGCAAATAAATTTATTACAGGATTACAGAAGTGCATTCATAGTATGCCAACATGAAATCATTTTGCACAGGTTCATCTTCTGCTAGTGCTTCGCAGGTCTCTCCTGGACCAGCACCATCAGATGAACTTTCATCTTCCCTAGCAGGTGTGTATTGTTTGTATTTGATGTACACTTGCACCATTGTGTACTGTATTGTCTCATTTGAGAAAATAGTTTGCTTAGCATACTCGTAAATGATGTATCAATTGAGTAAATGCACATCGGCTGGTCAACAACGCGAAAGTTCTACATATCACCTAGTAGTTAATTGTATGAATTCCTTCAACAATTCAGTCTCAGTTGTATATACGAGTGACATAGTGGATAGACTTCTACATTATTGTGCATAGGGTATTATTTACAATAGTGTACATTATAGAACAAATCTTCAATAAATTTGCAGATCAGCACATTCGATCATCAGACTGTTCAATGTCTTCACTTGCTATTATTATTATGACTGTAACTATTACCATTACAATTTTGGCTAGAGTCAGTTTTAATTGGAGTTGAGCTCAGAGATGAGTGTAACCTGAGCAGCAGATGTGGTGGGAGGTTGTACATGTAATTAGTAGCCATGAATGGTGAATGGGCTAAATGTATACTAAATGATTTGGAAAAGGAGAAGGGAGGGTTATTAATGCTTTGTTGAGCTGGTCCAGCAAATTCAACTGAGTCAGTACCATGATGACTTAAAATGGATTGATTGTATTAGGATAGGTTAATATTAATGTGTATACGTGGATCTGTTAACATGTACTAATAGTATTTCGATCATTAATCTGTTCGCATTAATTTGTCTGTTGCATTGATTTTAATATCATGTTCTTTTTTTTCTTATTTTTTTCCTTGCGTAGGTTCATCTGCTCATATTACTTTGCTCTCTTCTGAGCCAGCAACTTCAGAACCACTTCAACGTCGTTCTCAAGCAGGTAAATATCATTTTTGAATCATGTACATGATTTTGCAACTGCCTTGTCTCGCGGTTAAATCTCCAATTCAGTAAAGGTATTAAGTCCTCCTTCCCATGTTGTTTCAGGTTCCACTCCTGCAACCACCGTACTGATGCCTTCGTCAGTAACTCGTTCACAAATGGAGTGCTCAACTCCAACAGGTACAGTTCATTTGTTGTAATATAATATGATTAAGTTTATTCACGAGTTAATCGTGGTAGGACTATATACATTATTTAATAGGATGATACATGTCCGTCACCGTCATGTGATAATATCTGCATGTACACTATAGTGTTCAAACTTTAATCGACCTGATCAAGTAATGTGGTACTGACTCAGTTCTATTTGTGAAACAAGTTGGAATATCCAGCTCAAGCTCTGATGCAGTCTTTAATCTATTAACACCAATTAATTATACACCTCCAGTTGACATCTGAACTGCATACACAGCATTTTAAGAGCTCATTCCTAGTCAGTTTAGTACTGCCAAAGTTGTAACCCTTAACCAAAAACTATAACAAATTTTAATGCTGATTTATGGGTAAAGGAGGCATGCATAGAATAGCAAGTGACAACCCAGTATTTAATAATAATTATTCCCAATCAAAACCAAGTACCCCTTGCAGGCTCCCTAATCACTTATTGCACAATAGAAATGGTGATGCACTCTTTAACAAAGAGACTAAATATGATGGTCAAGAAGCAATGAGCAGTAATAAATATTTAAAGAGGCTCATTGTAATCTCCTCAAACAGCATGCAGCAACTTCAGCAAGCCGAATTTAAATTTATTTTATTATTATAATGTTTTTCAGTTCAACACAAGCACTGGCAACTGGTGGTGTGGCCAACACCATTGTATATTCAGTCACACTAGGCATTTATGCAATTGCAAACCCAGGATCTGCCCATTTCACTTAGGCATTTATGCAATTGCAAGCCCAGGATCTGCCCATTTCACTTAGGCATTTATGCAATTGCAAACCCAGGATCTGCCCATGTAGCCATTAACCCTTTCGTTCCCAATCCCGCTTTAAAGCGGGTGAAGACCGATTGACTTCTCCGAATTTTTAAAAATAGTTACTTTATAGCTAGAACCTTCAGATTGCATACACAGGTGCCCAATGCATTGGAGAAGCATCTAAAATAGCTTTCAGCCAGGACTGCTTCGACAGTACCTCACAGCAGTTGCGTTTATTTCTTCCTCGGCAAAAAAAACAAACATCGGTTCTCCGTCGAATTTTTAAAAACGTTACCTTCTTCACAGCAGCTTCATTTATGGATCCAGTCATCTCCAGAGCTTTGTAGAAGCAGCAAAAAATTGCTTGAGCTCAGTAGCCTTCCATAACACATTGAAACAACCGCTTCTTTGCCGACCAAGACTTTGCGGTTTGACTTACTGTCTTCTCCATTTTTTTATAAAATCGCCAGTTCAACTGGGGACCTCCCTATTACGTACAGTCTTAGGTAATGCTTATTACATCATAGGATAAAAGTGAGCGTGTCGTGTGACCCCGGTAACTATGCAAAAAAAAATTTTTTTCAAAGTCATTTTTTGGAAGATGGCGTCTAGAAATTACAATGCGGTGCAAGTTTTAGACTTGCTTGATGCTGACTCTAGCGACTCAGGATCAAGCGGAGAGAAGGGAGACGACATCTAGGGCTATAGGAGGCCCTGTATCAGGGTTGGTGGACCAGACCCCGTCAACTCTGATACTGAAAATGGGAGTCAAGAAGATGATCGAGGTAAGCTTGTCTTTCTCTTGTCTTTCTCTTGAAAAATAGCAAGCTTCTGTTGTGGAAAGGACTACTTATTTATAGCTATATTGAGATAGAGTAAGCTGTTTAGCTATAATATATATATATTTCATTGAGTTTTGAGATTTGAAAGTGGCTTGTGGTTTTTTGAACAAATTCAAATTTTCAAAAAAATTAAAAAAATTTTTTTACCACATATACTACTAGGACCAGATGTGAATGCAGTCACCGACCCCGATTACGCAGATGAGGCGACAGGAGCAGAGTCTTCCAGTCATGAAGGAGAGGATACCGGACCTGAGTCTTCCAATGATGAAACACGAATAGGCAGCAGGTTCCAGTGATGAAGAAGAGGAAGTGGCTCCTCCTGCTCCGAGTTCTGGACGTCCTCGCGGTCGGAGAAGGCGGGAATCGAAGAACAAGAGTCGGGTGGATGAGGTAGGGGGAGAGTGGAAGAAAGATGACAACACACCCATTGATATTCCATAATCTTTTGTGTGAAGGACCACAGACTTTGATATTTGTGGCTGCTCCTCCCCCCCCCCCCTGAACATCCCAAAAGTTGTAATATGTATTGTTATTGTCGTTGTCGTTGTCTGTGTTTTTGTGGTGTTGTAGTGGAGCTTCACACTCGATGTATATGTGTGTGCGTGGAGTTGAAATGTTATTCTGGCGCTTCCAGATCTAACCGGGGAGGGAACGAACTCGGGGGGGGGGGGGGGGTCTTTTCCAATCGGGGCTACTATGCCCATGTAAGTTGAATTTCATGTATGTGTGTGTGTGTACACCAGTCAATTTATATTATACATTTATTTTTATGATCTGTATTCACCTGTATCTTCTTTTTTCTAGTGTGTATATGTGTGTGTGTGCATTTGTGGAATGAGAGAGAGCAACCGTGGACAAACAGTATGTGGCACTTCTGTATACAACCTGGGAGGGAACTCTGGATCTTTTCGGATCGTGACTACTATGCCCATGTAAGTTGAATTTCATGTGTGTGTGTGTGTACACCAGTCAATTTATGTATAATAAATTATACATTTATTTTTATGATCTGTATTCACCTGTAGCTTCTTTTTTCTTGTGTGTGTGTGTGTGTGTGTGTATGTGTGTGCGTGCATTTGTGGAAAGAGAGAGAGAGCAACCATGAACAAACAGTATGTGGCACTTCCGGATCCAACCTGAGAGAGAACGAACTCGGTGGTCTTTTTCGGTCTGTGACATCATCCATGCCGGGTAAGTTGAATTTCATTTCAACTTACTGATATTTGGGTGTCCAGCTAGGGCTGGGGGGGTTATGGTACAAGAATGTCAGTGAAAAGTAATGACGGGGGAGGGGGGGGGCAATTCAGCGAGGCCAGCTGTTATGTTACAAATATCATTGTTGTCTTGTGTTTTTTTGGTATTGTATGGAGGTTCCGGATCCTATGGGAGGGATCGTTCAGTCTGTGCCACCATCCATGCCGGGTAAGTTGAATTCCACGTGTGTGCTTGTACTGCTTTTCATTTTCAAATTACACTTTCTCAATACAACGATTGTTTCTCTCATGTACAGTGTGGAGTATACATACCAGGGTTCATACAGTGGGAGGCTAGCGCTGGGTTCCCCCCTAGAATTTTGGGAGTTGAATAGAAATGAACATTTAGGAAGCATTTATTTTTAGTCTGATATTGTATCCCATTATGTTCCTATCATAACTGAGCCATTTAGTGCATAGGACCGAACACTGATCATCAGTGTGAAGTATAGACTCGTATGCAAAGATGTGCATCAAAGTAGTGTAGGTTCCAAAAAATGGGTGTGGCGAAGTACACTCGGAGCCCCACCCCAAACAAAAATCCTGTATGAAACCGCATACAATACATCATAAAGTTGCAATTATATAGGATCATGAATAATTTGTTGTTTGTATTACAAATATCTTTGTTGTTTGTGTTTTTGTGTATATGAAATTGTTTTGTAGTGGAGCTCGACGTCCGATGGCATACGTTCCTTGTGGACACTCATAGATGTCTCCTACATGATCACAATCAGCACCACACACAACAAACAACATATTTTATTGTTGAACTAATATAATATTGGTATAAAATGCATCAAACAATATTATTTCTATTTTATTTTATTTTTTTATTGATGGGAAAAGTGGATTTTTTTGGGGGAAAAAAATTTTTTTTTTGAAATATTAGTAGATGGCTTAAATATTATTCAATTTTCTCAATCAAAAAATGAGGGGAATCCCAAACTCTTGGTCTATTTAGTGATATATGGTTGCTATGGGGTTTTCCCAGCCAGCATCGAGTTAAAAAAATAAAACGGTAATGCACTATTCCGCGGTAGAAGATTAGATTTTTCCGCGCGCGTCCAAACAATTTGGGAACGAGAGAGTTAACACTAATAAATGTCATTGTGGCTGTAACCTGAGGAGTGGTTTATTCATAAGCAAACCACCAACTTGAGAACAACAAGGTGATGACAATGACAATTTCCTGATGCTTATTTCTTTAGATGCTGCATACCATTATTATTATTATTATTATTATTATTATTACTATTACTATTATTATTGCTGTTGTTGCTGTTATTGTTATTATTATACTATTACTTAATACTTTCAGCTTCAAGTGTTGGTGCAGTTTCTACTGCCAGTGTTCAGCCATCCACCAGCACAAGCACACGATCAGACCAACCCAAGACTGCAACTGGACCAGTACCTCCCAAATTCGACAAAAGCAACTTCCAGTCACCTACTATTGCTGAACTGCGGGCCATTGGAATTGGTCTTAAGAAGTCTCCAGGCAAGTTGGACCTGATAGTGTACTGCCCTATGAGCGGCCGCTGTCCTCATTGTAATTCGATGATGATATCAGCAAATTCAGTGGGGAGTCGCAAGCTCATTTATGCCATACCTTGGCCTAAGTCTCTCGTTGGCATAGACATGCGCTGTGGAAAGTTCAAGAAGCATTGGCTGACGCACGATCCGAAATATGTCAGCACTCTGCCAATGTCAGTTCAGCTCCAGCAAACGTGCATTTCAACAAAGGGCAATGGAACCGACTTGTCCTTGATCCATATGCTGAGATCAGGCGTGACAGTGGCACAGGTGGAGAGACTTGTGCAGGAGGAAGTTACACAGCACTATCTCCACCTCAAGTCTGAATATATCACTCTTTGGGATAAGGTAACGTTATGTATAATGATGATGAAAATGACGATGATCACGAGTTTTCTTTTAATACTCCAGTAATCTCCCTCAAAATTGTTTTATTATTAATAATGATATTATTAATAATAGTAATAATAGTAGTAATGATGATGATGATTGTAATGATAATGGTAATGATAATAATAATGATGATAATAATAATAATAATAAAAATCATTATAATAATAATTATAATAACGATGAATAATAATGATGATAATGATAATAGCTAATGATAGTATAGTAATGATAATGATGATAATAATAGCAACAGTTCAATAATACTATGATAGTAACTATGTCGTCTCTTCCCTCAGCACTGTAGTAAGCTCTCATAAATGTATTACTTTAGGTTGCGGCCATGAGTGGTATTGGAAGAGTCAATGTGGCTTCTCGTGATGCTTTCCCTCCACTACCTTCCCATTACATCCCTTGCCGACCTCATCTCACATTGTTGTTCATCAGGGACTACTTGGACAACAAGCCTTACATCATGAGGGAGTTGCGTACCGTCCTCAGTAGTCACAGTCTTGCAGTGGATCACCAACGCAAGGTCATTAAGAGAACCCTTGGTGGTGGGGTGGTAGGCCATGGTGGACAGACATTCACTATTTGTGGAGATTTTGGTCTTGTGTGTGGAGTTTATGCTGTTCCAGACACCTCCTTCAACTGGGGTAGGCAGGCCATGGCTGAAATAGTCGAGAGCCACGAGTCAGCGGGAGTAGAGTTGCCTCGTTCGTTGTACATGGACTGTTCTTGCTGCAATGGCAAGCCAGGATTTCGTCGGTTGCCTCTACAGCCCCCAGGCACAAGTGCATTGGCTTTGTGGCGCTCAAAGTTCACCATCAAACTGGATGTCATGCATCTGATGCTGCGCATTGGAAGAGAAATGAATGCCGAGCATCCACGCCGGAAGAAGTTTTTAGTGGACCTCAGTCGAGCAATTTTCTTCCAACACGAGGGAGATTACCAGAGTTTGATGGAGGCAAAGAAGGCAGCTGGGCTTGATGGGCCTCCAACGCGGACAGAGAGGGTCAAGTTCATCCGTAGAATAGTCGGAGATCCAGACAGCGTGGCTGACAGGATGATGTTAGTGCTTCAAGGACACAGGGAACTGGATAATCAGTGCAGGATTCAGGCTGAAGCAGCAGGGATGAAGATATCAGACTTGTCAGTCGCAGATGTGGCATATCCCCTCATCACAAAGAGGGTGATAGAGGTGTTCAAGCTCCAGCTGATTCATGTGCGGAATGGATGCATTTCCGATGAGATGGATCATTTGCCATATGTGAGAGTTGGTACCATCAACTTTCATTCCACAGGTCACCAGTTGGAGCATTATCGATCGTTGCGTGGCACCAGCAAAGTTGAAGCAGTCCATTCCGTGCTGGACAGAAACTTCTACACCCAGCGTGGCATTGGAATGGAAATCTTCGATGCACGCCTGGGATGGTGGATTCTTTCCTACAACCGTCGTCGCCTGCGCACTCTTGGAATGAAGATTCCACCAGATACCATGCCACCTAAGGTATGCCTATAAAAGCAAGATTGTTGCATTGCTGCACATGTTCATGGTCATGCTCACAACAGCTGTTAACAACAACTAGGTGGAATCAAATTACCACTTATTCTATTTATCTCATTAGCTATGGCCTGGTCTGTCATACTATATTTTTTAAATTTGTTACTACAGGTTTGCGAGCACTACATTGGGCAAGGGATCACCTCCAGCTATCCAGACTGGACAATAGCAGCAGCAGGTACGGAGACCAATATCAAGATTGGGTACGAGTATGGATGCTCTGTGGCAGGAGTTGCTCACATTGAGGTCGATTTCAATGAAGAAATGGCTGCTAATGAGACTGTGCCCGATATAATTGATGAATCGTCAATAGTGGCTACGTCAGCTGAGGTAAGACTTTCAATAAATAATTAAATCAAAGATAACTAAAATGGAAATGAATAACTTTGCCAGTTAACGCACTAGAGACAGCTAACAATATTATTTACTTGATCTTATTTGAACACCAACATTATATTGTGCCTTTGTTCATGTTTCAGGTAATGGAGGAACTTGGGCTTGAGGAAGCTGACCTGCACGAGCCTGATGAAGGTGAAGATCAGCATGGATCGACTCTATCCAGCTCCACCCACACCAGCACTACCACCCACACCAGCGCTACCACCCACACCAGCACTTCCTGCACTAGCACCACCCCCAGCTCTGCTACAGCTAGCACCTCATCTTCTGCTGGCTCCACCTTCAGCTCTGCTGCAGCTAGCACCAGCTCCGACACACGTGACTGGAGAAACGTGCCACTGCCCAAAGCCACACCTCGACGTCATCGTAACGTTCCACGACTTCGTGCAATGGGAGGACAGATTGTGTGTGTGCCTCCAGACTTCAATGAAGCAATGCTGGCTATTTGGGAGGAACTGTGGTGTGCAATGCCAGAGACCGGTAATACGTCGCCAATGGTGCATGAGCTCCTGAAATTGTACAAGGAGCGATGCAAGGAGGAGTTGGATCGACCGAGGACTTCCTCTGAACCTCCTCCAGCATTGTTACCAGTCTCATTTGCCCAAGCAAAAAAACTGGATTTTAAAACAACAGAGATCTCAATCACGGGCTATCGAAAGTGGAGCTGTCAATGAGGAAGCTCGCTCAGTAGTTACTGAATTGAGTTTCTCCTTGTCTGAACAGGCATCAGCAGCTATGGAGCTCTTGGAACAACCTGTGCAGCAAGCCACTCCAGTCTTTATTTCACCAGCACTGTCACTTGGACCAGAGCCAGTCACTGCTGAAGAGAGAGCACAGGAAAGGAGGGAGGAACAGGCACGCAAGAGGACAGAATTGACCCCAAGGACTGGTGGTAAGGAAAAGGCAAAAGCACCCAAGCGGAAGAGGGCCCTTTCTCCAGAATCGCAGCAGAGGAGAGAGAAAGCATTGGCTCGCCTACAGGAATTGGGTGTCCAGCCACTTCCGGTCAGTTTAAAGTTTTATTAATAATCTAAATTATACACCTTGGCTAATAACAATGATAACAGCAACAACAGTAATAATAATGTTAGTTGTATTCATAATAATAATGGTGAATAATAGTATTTGGTGTAATACTAGTTAGCAATAATAACAGTAATATATATATACTAATAGGAGTAATAATAGTAGTAGTAATAATAGTAGTGATAATAGCGGTATTAGTAATAATGGTTATAATAGTATTAACTATATTAGTAGTAGTATTAATAATAATAGGGATAGTAGTAATTGGTAATAATAGTAACAATAGTGGTAGAAATAATAATATGTGACAGTACTTGGGAAAAGGGACCAATTGCGTTAAAAATTGAAAAATGAGTTATTCATACCACTGTGTAGAGCACTTCTTATGGAGTGTTTTGATACCAAGTTTATAAGCAGGCGCTGCTTGGTTCACTAAATATACGAGCGGCAATCTGAACAACTTGAGCACAGTTATTTCGAGAAAACTGCGATTAAAACTTCTTATTCAATTTCTCGCAGAGTTAACGTTGAATTCCGTAATCTAACCAGAAGTCCGCGTTACGGGTTACGTAAGACTGTTACCTATGCTTGGAAAATGGTGGCGATCAGCTGAACGGCAGTAAGTTATAGTTGGGGCCGCATACTTCATTGATGGGGGAGGCCTTACTCAGTTTAGACCCTACATTGTGTAAGAGTAGACAGGTATGACTTTAAATAGCACTAGATGCGTATAGACATAGTTTTGCAGGCCGTTTTGTGCTTCTTTTTTTCTTTTTTTCTGTTTCCAACAGTTTGATAGTTACAGTAAGTCATGGTAACTATAATACAGTCACTCTTAGAAATGATCAACTAGCTTGGTTTGTTAGTTCACTGGCTAGCTAAGTTTAGGATTATATTTGTCTTGCAGCCAGCTTGTTGCCTGTTTTGGAACAAATGAACAATAGGAATTTCTTTAAATCAATGAACAAAAATGATGGACTTTCAAAATGTGTTGCCTTCTCTTGTTGCAGTGTGACAGAAGTCCTCACCATCACTGAAACCTTTGTCCAGTCAGAGACTTACTGATTCTTCTAGTGTCTTCACAAAAATAGTCCCAGGAGTCTCCAGGTCTGCAGACTTCAACTACAAGACTCCATAAATAGCAACATCAACCTATATAGCTTGATTATTCACATTATTATTTCTATTCTGTTGCTGCAATGCTATAACAAAAACTTATAAGAATTTACCCGCGATTATCCGAGGTAGGGGTAATTTGTTGCTAGGCAACAAATTGAATTCGCCCACGATTTTCAATTACTCGCGGGTTGGATTTCCGTGCACGCACGGAAGGTCAAAATAGAGAGTAAAAGGTGACTGTGTTTAAACGGGGCGCTCGGACCTTTAACAATGGTTTCAGCCACTCAAATTTGGTGTCAGTGTAGCTAAAGGGTAGAAGATACCAGTGGGCCAATAAAAAGAAAACCAAAAAAAAATTATTTTGTCGGTGTTTGGGCTCTACTGTACATTTTTGATTTTACGTAATTGGTCCCTTTTCCCAAGTACTGTCACATATTAATAATTATAACAATAATAATAATAATAATAATAATAATAATAGTAATAACACTTGTGCTTCCTGTATTGAAGTCATGGAAGAATTCTTACATCAAAAATGAAAATAAGTATTGATTGTGGGTTTAAGCATTAGGTCATGTCCCCAAACCAAGATAGCGAGGTTAGAAAATGTGTACAAAAACTTTTGTCATTTTAATTACAATATTTTTTTCATAATTTATAGGAATCTGATATAGTAGGAAAGCGTCCTTGTCACATTTGTGGACAATTTCGTACATCTAAAGATGTTACACCAGATGGAGAAGTCCACCGAGTACTTGGACGATCGAACAAAATTTGGTGCCCTTACGCTGATGGCAAAGAGGTATTACTGCAGTTTGAGAAAGAGAAGAAGGAAAGAACATTGGCTACATGGAGGAAAGCCAATGAGGCAAAAAGGATGAAACGACAACCTGAGTAATACCAACTGCCATGGCACCAAATCACATCATTTTGCTCGCTTCACTTCGTTCTACTGCTAGTCCACTTCGTGCCACCCTACAACACTTCCAACCAAGAACACTCCACAGCACTTCTAAGCAGCAACACTCCACAGCACTTCAACATTTCCACAACACTTCCACAGCACTACTAAGCAGCAATGGTCCACAGCACTTCCACAGCACTTCTTAGCAGCAAAGACTCCACAACACATTCCACAGCACTTCCACAACACTTCAACATTTCCACAGCACTTCACTCCACAGCACTTCACTCCACAGCACTTCACTCCACAGCACTTCACTCCACAGCACTTCACTCCACAGCACTTCACTCCACAGCACTTCACTCCACAGCACTTCACTCCACAGCACTTCAACATTTCCACAGCACTTCACTCCACAGCACTTCTGAGCAGCAAAGACTCCACAACACATTCCACAGCACTCCCACAACACTCCCACAGCACTTCAACATTTCCACAACACTTCTACAGCACTTCCACAGTACTAATAAGCAGCAACATTCTACAGCACTGCAAAAGATAAGTTCATGTTTCTATATTATTCATCCCCTTGAATATCCTCACATCATAGCTTGGTACAACATAAATACATCTCACATGAGAAAGGATCATCACTGGAAGCCATAGTGTTGAATCAACACTATGGCTTCCAGTGATGATCCGATACAGGTGAAGAAAAGTCCAGCAGGTGAAGAAGAAGTCTTGCAGGTGAATAAAAGAAGCTAAATCCTGCAAGTGAAGGAAGCAAGGAAGCAAGGAAGCAAGGAAGCAAGGAAGCAAGGAAGCAAGGAAGCAGGGAAGCAAGGAAGCAAGGAAGCAAGGAAGCAAGGAAGCAAGGAAGCAAGGAAGCAGGGAAGCAAGGAAGCAAGGAAGCAAGGAAGCAAGGAAGCAAGGAAGCAAGGAAGCAAGGAAGCAGGGAAGCAGGGAAGCAAGGAAGCAAGGAAGCAAGGAAAATAAATCTTGCAGGTGAAGAATAAGTCCTGCAAGTGAAGAAAAGCAATGAAGTCCTGCTGGTGAAGATGACCTGCTGGTCACATTGGCAAGGAGATCGCAGCTTTAAATGTACCAAGCTATTTTGTGGTGTATGCCATTAACCTCAATCTATACAGCTTAATTTCAGAGTCTACTATTTAATTAGGCATTTAAATATTTTTATGTTCTTTGCTATTATTCTTTTATTGTTGATATGTTTATCTTTTAGATGAAAGCACTCTTGTTTCAATGAAGCCAGCCATGGAGACTGAGGAGATGTGTGCAGTACTACCTGTTCGTGATGGTGTTGGCTGAGAACTCGACTATGCCAGGTTGCTGACAGTACTGCCTACAGTTTGTCCACATCTGCTGAATACAACCGAACTTCCATGCTTGTTTCATAGTCAATCTTCAACTTATTAATTTAATGTACCCTCAATCGTTCAAATACCCTTCAATCTACTTTTATATTGATTAAAATAATCATGAAAATTTGAATATTAAAGATTAGTTGAAAATAATAAAAATTAGTTGATAAAGATTAGAAAGATTGAAGTAAGTTGAAAGAAAATAATAATAAATAAAAATTAGAAAATTAGTTGAAATAAATTAGAAATTAGAAATAAATTAGAAATTAGAAAAATTAGTTCCGATCGAATAATATCTTTTATTTTTTTTTCCTCCTTTTATTTTTTTAATTTTTTCAAACATTCCATAAGTATTTCTCGTATTTTTTTTCTTTTTCTTCTTTTATTTATTTTTTTTCATCCTGGTTGATCCGTTCCAGTTCTGCCTTAATTCTTCTCTCTAACTCTTTCTCCCTCCTCTCTTCTTTATCCTTCTTTCTCTTTCCATCACTCTCTCTCTGCCACCTCTGTCTTCTCTCTTGTTCCCTTCTTCTTGTGTCTCTTTCTCTCTGCCTTTGCCTTTGTCTTATCTCTTTATACCGTCTTTCCCTCTCTCTTCTCTCCCTCTCTCTCTCCCTCTGCGTTCTTTCAAACGCAATCCTCCTCCTCCTTCTCTCCAGTTCTCTTTCTGAGGGGGCTGAGGGGGCAGAGGGAGCCGGCGGGGAGGGGGCAGAGGGAGCCAGCGGGGCTGAGGGAGCCAGGGATCCACCCTCCAAACTACATTTATCGAAAGAATATCGTGTAAAAAAAGACCAATGCACTCCACAGACAACTGCATGCTAACTTGTGCTCTTCATTCACAAGTAAATAGTCAAAATCATATATAATCAATCTTAAAGTTTCGTTAAATGGTTTAAGCATAGGTATAATAATAGCGGTTTTAAAAAAATGCACACAGTTGCTCATGAAAAACTGAGACTCTTGAGTGCATGCTGCTAATTACACAACTAACAAGCCTCGTTAATATCAAGATTAGCTTAACCTTCAAACATGTCTATTATGGCACTGGACAGCAGCAAGTGCATGCACTACAAGCATTAGCTATGTTGCTGATTCACAACTGACAAGTCTTCCTAATATCTGAATCAAGATTAGCTTGACATAATACTGCTAATGACTCTAGACAGCATGCTGCTATTTCACAACTGGCCAGCCCCACTAAAGATAGGCTTAATATATACAGGAATATCTTAACAGTGTGGTGCTCACCTTCCTTTTCCTGGCAGAAAAAAAACTTTGAGTACAGTTGATGCACAAATGAGAACATCGTTGCGACAGGACTGCGGAGTGCTGCGTCTGGGACCTGCTTTTCTAGCGTAGTGAGCGCTTGCGCTGCGGACAATGGGCGTTGGGAACTAGGTAATTGGCCACAAAAATGTTACACACCCCGAAGGCTAGGCTGCACGGGGCTCGGCCCAAGATCAGTTTTCGGGGGGAAAAACTGAGTTCGATTCCCACTGAATGTCACATTTTTTTTTATTTTAGAGTTTTTCACTTAGAAACTCTCTCCTCCTTTTTCTTTCTCTCTCTTCCCCCTTTTCCCCTCTCCTCTCCCTCTTTTCCCCATTTTTTTTCCGTGTCCATGTCTTTCCCCCTCGTTCAGTCCTTTATACCCCAGCCCATTCCAGGGGCGCCCACTCGCGGACTGAGGTCCCTAGGTCGAAGGTACGAGGTTTCCGGTTTTAGGTCGAAGGTATCCGGTACGCATGCGCACATTCGCGGGGGCAACTAGGTCCTAGGTCGAAGGTAAATAAACGCGCGCGCACCTCTGCAGCACTCTTTTGGTCCAAGGTCGGAGGTAAATAGAAGCGCGTGCAGTGCAAATGCAGCTGTGTTTTACTTCCGCAAAGAAGCATTTCGTTGCGTTTGGCGTACGTACAGTTTCTTACTAAGCGTTCCGATAGCGATTATTCCATTTCTTCAATGGCTCAGAAGCGAACCCACCATTTCAGAGGCTTAAGCCAGTACTCTGAGCAGCTCATGGACCTTGCAGAAGGCGGTCGAGTGTTCGAAGGGAGAGGCCAGCAGCCAAGAAACAAGGATGTCTTGAAGCAGATCGCTGCCATCAAGGCCTGCAAGAAAGGATCCTTTTTTGGCAAGGACAAGCCCTGCACTTGTGGCTGGCACGACAGAGCTGCTGCCAGAAAGGAGGCCAGGCAAAAGGCAGCATCAGGTAAATACAAAAATATATTCATAAATAAATAAATAAGGTGTTGGTAAATAAAATAAACAAAAAAAAGTTAAATGTTTATATAACAAGTGACTGAAATACAAATCGAATATTCATGAAATAAATGATATCATTATTCAATAATTATGAGTAAGCAATCTATTAACTAATAACTATAAAGAAGTAGTTTATTACTAAATGATAAAGTATTAAATTAAAAAATATATATTAATGCACGCTTACAAATATCAATTGCATGTACCTAAATGAAAGAAAGCATAATATCCATTCCGTTAATTAAAAATAATAATACTGGACAGTGCAGGGTGAGGCTTTTGTTAAACATAGTGACACAATGAAGGCCGAGACAGAGTTTGCCATACCCCTCTTAGTGCATGGCGTAAGCAAACAAGATATTATAATATGGAAGGGGATCAAAGATGATTTTGTAGAGTATACCACAGTTATGACTAGAATTATGAACCTCTACAACTTTGAAACTGATGCTAAACCTCCTCCGACCAAGGAGTATACAGTGGACAAATTGGCCTTCAGTCTGAGTGTTCCAGAAGAGGTGAATCTTATCCCCATTTTTGCTTAAGATTCTGAAGATGACAATACAGTAGCAATCAAGCTGAATTATGAACTTAGCTATCAAAAATTGAACTCATGATGTTGTATATTTTTATTTACATGAGATGAATGATTATTTATTATAGCGTATTAAATTTGTGTATGGATTAAGAATCATTTTGGTGGAATTTCACCATTGGGCTATGTACTATACAGCATGAACTAACAACCATGAAATATCTTAAGTTTTTTCACGGTCAAGTACCTGGCCGTGAGAACTCAAATTATCACATGGTGTTATCTCATGGCTGTATTGTGCAAGTTCATTATCCTAGTTATAGAAACCAGCCTGGCTTACCAGTTACCTTAGTTGTACAACTACCTTCCTCTAGTGAAGCCTACAAGTAAGAAGAAAAATACTTTTTTAAAGGCCATAAATTCATAATAAACAAAAGTAAAAAAGTATGGTATAGGATTAATTTGATGAGGATGACTAGTACAGCTTAAAGACAAACCTATCAAGAATACAATCACAGGTTTATCACTGAGATATTTTAGGAATGTCTCCTGGTTTTAGATAATTATTGTACTATTACAAAAAGGTAGTTTTACTTGATTAAATATATTCATCAATTGAATTAAAAGGTAAGGAAAATGAAATTGAAAGCACCAGAGTATCTTAAACCCTTGTTAATTTATGGTCATTTCTGTGTTAATCACAATCCATGGGTGTATTTTTATCAGAGGGAAGAATTCACGGTGAGGTGGGGAAGGGGGGTGAGGGGTTATGACCCACCCTGCACTAACCAATTATTTTTGAAAAAATTATAATGTACAAGGATACCAATCAGCAATTGAGTTCAGGGACAATGCATAATAAATTATGCTCTCCATTTATATATAGAAGTCCAAATCATTTCAATATGTATTAAATTTCAAAAGTTTTGACCTAAATATAAGGCCCCTTTCTGTCATTAGTGCTCGATCTGCCCCTGTATCTCTAACCAGTCTTAACAAATTAAGTTAAGAATATCTATCCTTACCAGTCTAAAGGCAAGATAAGTGGCTCATTTAGTGGATCTCAACCTTTAGTTAACATTCAAGCTAGAGCTGACAACACTTGCTAATACTTGAATGTTAGCACATACTTCATGGTGATGCTAGAACTGTCATGTCAAAATCCTTTGAAGTTAATTTATTCAATCTATTTCAAATGGTAGGATAAAGTGGATTAATTTGCTAACAATATTAAGTACCAGTAATATACACTCACACCACTTGTAACATATGTGAATGGTCTTATAACAAGTTGTGTTTAGTAACAATTCTATTCAGCAGGTGAGGAGGAATGTTTTTAAGTTGGTGGGCTTGAGTTTATATTTGAATTAACTTACATGTGTTAATGCACAAATTTGAATTACAACATGAACATGATTAAGAATAAAAACAGCATGTCTATGAGAGTCAGTACTGTTAGACAACACAACAAAAATAAACTCTCGAACAATTTCAGTGTGTATATCAAGTCATCTGTTGTTTGAAGAACTTGAAGTAGTAAGCAAACTACTGTGTCTCAATAAACCAGGTAAAAATCTAAAATTGGGGGGGGGGGGGTGGCAAACCCTAAAAACAGTTTGGAGGGTACATGCCCCCCTGTATCCCCATTATTTACTCCATTGTTTGATAAAGAATATTCAATGTTACAGCAAACGCTCATGCATACCTTATGGGACTTCAATTCTAAACACTCGAATATTTATAGTAAAATACTTTAACATACAAACATTGACTTCTGACACTCCTATTTAGCTCCAATACATGAAATATTAATAGCCAGTTATGTTAAAACATGTGTATTTTATTGAGCAATTATTTAATGGAGTTGACTCTTGAAACAATATAGGGAACATTTCGAACTCGAAGTCCTCCATCAGCTCACAGTAGAGTGAACAAGTGATTTGACACCTGTTCAACTCTATACATTAGCTGTGTCACATAACTTTGTTCATTCTATTGTGAACATTCTACTGTGGTATTTGTGTATATATTCTGAATTTAATCAAAGTTTCTAATATCCCCCCCCCCCCCCCCCTCACCCCCTCCTGGATACTAAATCGCTCTGAAAAAATAATGAACAAGACAAAATATAAAATATGGGTGAAATTTGTACTCAAATTACCAATCTTTTAATCTTTCAATGTTAGCTTGCCTCTTGAAAAATTGAAAAATTGCACTTTCTATTTAATCCCCTTTGGTAAACAACCTAAAAAACACCTGTTACTTCATGGTAGTAGTGTTTTAAAGCTAACTATATAATATTGTGATCCCCACCCCTCCCCCCCCGCTCCCCCTCCCCAACTTTTTAATGCAGATTAACATTTTAAAGATTGGTCTAAAAGATAATTGAAGCGTTAGTGCATATTATTAGTTGAGGGTTTGCACCAATGGTGCCTTATTTTAATTGGCAATTGAGCTAGCATAGAGCCAAGCAAACCACATTATAATGACACAGCTTTTGATTTGCTCAAGCATCTCAACATTCCACAGTGCAGTTAAATAAATATATAATATTCACCCCATCCTTATCTAATTAGCAAATCATCTCTATTCATTGAACTTTCTGCTGACCCCCTAGCTACCAACTCGCATACAAAAATGTATTGCCTTCTCCTCTTAAAACAAACACCTCTGATTAGTGAACCGTGACAATGCAACTGACTTCTACAATGAAACGTGAACCACATATCAAGCAAGTACTGTAATAGTAATTAGGTAATTGCATTAATATTAAGACTTTGGGCTAAATACTTTAAAAAATAAAACAACTGAAAAACAAATGTACCTCATATTCCAGTAGTCTGGCTTTTCTTAAGATAGATTTTCAGTTAATAATCATCTTCAGCTTAATTGACAGTTTACAATCAAAGGGTACTCAAATGATATCTAGGAGCTGCAACAACATGTCTTTTTTAGTCTATGATTGAGTATTATTTAGGTGAGCCATGGAACAAAGGAATTTATCCATCAAGCCCTAATAAATGACATTAATACAAGATATAATGCAATTTTTGTCTCACCACATATTATTTGTAACTTAATTTTTGGACAAAAAGTGCAAACTAGTGTGATTTTTGTTGACCTATATTACAATGTCTGTCTGCATTTCCCTGTATATACATATACACATATATATATATGTAATATGTATATAATTTACATATTATATACATACATACATACATAATGTATAGCATAAATAACTGCTGTTTTGTTCCTCCTAATGAATAGGATTTCTATTCAAATATTGATAAGACTTCTTATTATTATATTTGACCAGGTAAATGTAGCATTGTTCATTGATCACATGGGGAACAGGAAGTTTTCATTGATGGGTTATGCAGCTATAGCAGGAATAAAACTTAACTACATATACAAGTTCATGTTTGTGAAACAAAAAAACATGCAAAATAATAAATATACAATATAGTAGCATCATATTTGTGAAGGAAAACCTTACTAACCTATGAAGTGATACTAATCATTTGTATTTGTATATCTGAAAGAGAAAAAGAATGTGAAGAATCTTTTAATAACCATCAGCAATTACATTTGCATTTTAAATTAACACATTGGACAAAAAGCTAAATTTCCTGCCACAGGATATATGCAGACTAGCTGAAGTGACCATTTGTACTTCATGAGAAATCACATGATTCCTTGAATTCAATACACTTTCCTGCACATGCACTTGAGTTGTGCAGGACATGTGTTGGATGGTGTGGAAACGCACAGGAAACTTGGCCTGTATTGAAAATGCATGACATGTTGAAATATGTGAAAATACTTAGCCAACTAAAGACGAATAAAAAAAATCTATGTAGAGAAGAAAGAACTGATACATACTTTTGCAAATTTTGTATATGCATAAGTGTATACTTGGAGGTTCCTCAGTTTTGCCATCAGATCTGTCTGAAAAATATCCCAGACATACAGGATCTCACAACAACTATAATAAATCCACTCTACCATCTGTATATGTAACTGAGGTATAGGACTGGAGCCCCCCCCCCCCCCCCCCCCATAATTTTGGGCTCAATCCAACGAAGTGATTTCTCACATTAACACCTTTCACCTACTAAAAATGCATGTGGAGCCCCCTATACCGAAACATCTTCTACACCACTGTGTATATGTCACATCAATTCAGTTATAGAACACTGGAACAAAGTACCTAATTAAATAGCTGTCCTAAATAACACCAAAAAATTTCAAGCTGAACCTAAAGAAGTTGTTCTTCTATGTGATATCTATATATTTCTTACATGTTTAACCCCCCCCCCCCCCCTCCCCGACACACTAATGTCAACATTTGCTCTTTGCTTGTAGGGAAGCCTTAAAGTGGCTACCATTAGCTGGTTTGTTCCCCCTTTACGTTACTGTGCTTACTGTGACAAATATGTATGTATGCATTGATGGATGGTATGTATGCCCATTAAAAACGCGCATTTAAATTAATGATGAATACAAATTTAAGTTAATATCAACAGGAGAACTAAGTCATGGGTAAATTTGGAAGTTATTGAACACAGATTATTTCAATGATTACAAATGTTCAACTGTGTTACAATACTCAGATCAGATATTATTTATAAGTAATACATAACTTTTTAAGAGTTAATGAGCTAGCAAATTATGTATACATGCTATTTCTGAGATAGTGCTGTAGCCTAGCAGAATTATAAAATGCTAAAATGTGCAAGAAATTATATGAATACCAATTTACCATCTTCAGTCGTAACATAATTATAGACTTTTCTCATTTCAACTTAATATAGGACTATATTTCTGCTTTAGTAATAAGTATTTAATGTTTTATATTAATCTTCTCTATAGCAATAAATGAGAAATATCGATACATTTAGAATACATATAGGTTAAGTTTGGTGCATTTGAGGAAGAACTTTGCAAAATAAAAGCAAAATTTATTTTCTTTCCTAATTGTTATCTTTCCATTAATGAAATAAGAGATTTAAATTTTTCCTATATAGTTTCAAAGTGAACAAAGGTGTTGACATTTAACTTAGATAAAATACATTTAACTTAGATAAAATTGTTCAGCAATTTCTCAATAAAACTATAAATTGTATCATAAATTACTAGTAAGAAAAACTAATACAAAATTCATTACTCAGTGTACAATGGCAACTATGCAAATTTGAGCTACTGTAAATCGTTCATCTTGTGACTTGAGAGTTACTCAGCATTGGCCTCTATCAGCTGTACATCAATGTTCTCTGGAATGCTCAAGTTGAAAGACAGCTTATCCACATGAAACTCTCTTGTAGGAACTGCACTAGCCTCAGTACTAAAATTGTAGAGGTTCATAAGAATAGTCATAACTGAGGCATATTTATCAAATTCTTTTTTGGCCTTTTTCCATTCTTCAATGTTTTGCTGGCTCACCCCATGAACTAGAAGGGGTTTGGAGTATGTAGTCTCTGTTTTCATTGCTTTACTATGTTTAGAAAACGATAGCGACTGCAATATCCAGAATGTTGCAATAGCTTCTGAAATAACTTCCATTCCGCTAAGGGTGGCTACTAAGTCTGAAGTTACTTCAGCAATCATCTGCAACAAAGAAAGGTATAATTTACTATACACAAACATGCTTACTATTAAAATATACCTTGGCTTTCTCACTTTTAGACTTTGCTGCATCAAACTTTCTCTGTGATTCTGTTTGATCCTTTTCAGCTTCAAGTTTGGCATCTTTAGCAGAGTGCACAGCTGCTTGAGCAGCCCCATACCCACTGCCAGTAATGATCGTTGCTAGAGCTCCAACAGGAAAAAATATGGCATAGCCTACTGTTGTTCCTATCATTGCATATTTCCAGCGATCGCTTTCCGCGATTTTTGATTCCAAATCTTCTTTAGCAGTTTTCAATTTATCTTTAGCTGCTTCAAATTCACTCTCAGTGGTCTCTATATTTTGCTGAAAAGTTTCCGTAAAAATAGCAACTTCTGCATGCACGTTAGTAGCAGCAGTTTTAATGCGCTTGGCTAAATCATTCGACCAAGCTGAGATCACCTTGAAAATCAGAGAAAGTTCTCTGGCCTGATCGCTGAACAACTCCAGCTGTTGTTTTGCTTCCAGTTCACTGAAATATTCAATGCTTTCATATGTTAGAATCACACTATCTATCCACTGATCGGATACTACTCTTGCAGCTGCTGTAGATTCAAGCCCCAGAGAACGAAAACTTAAGGCACAACCGTCCATTTCTACCACGACATTGTTGGGGAAAAATCCACTTGCTGTGCAAATGTCATGATTTTTCTGGAATTTAGCGAGTCCTGAGCCATATACTTCCTGCGTTTGACGAAGAAGGTCAGCTGGAGAGGGATGAGCCACACTATCAGCACTGGAATCATCAGCCATGGCTTATATACTAGAAAAAGAAGAATATAATTGTAATGGATTGAGTTTAAACCATTCTCTTTTATAGCTTTCTAAGCATGACCCAGCAAGGCTGGAATTATTCTTGATCTCATCAAACCCTTTACCCAATTGAATGTGATAGGAGCTGTATTTGTATGCTTTTATTTTTTATTTTGGTTTATTATTATTATTATTATTATTATTATTATTATTATTATTATTATTATTATTATTATTACTATTATTATTATTATTATTATTATTACTATTATTATAATTATTTAATATTATTATTATTATTTAATATTATTATTATTATTTAATATTATTATTATAATTACTATGATTACTATTATTATTATTATTATCATTATTATTATTACTATTATTATTAATATTATTACTATTATTATTATTACTATTATTATTAGATATCTCACTTTGACAGTTGTTGTTTTGTTTTGTTTTGTTTTTTAATATTTGGTCACAACCCTGAATCAACCCATGACAACTTGTTTAATGTTCGAGCGCTCTGCCACTGAGCTACAACAATCAGCCAGCAAACAACACTCCAGTTCTGTATTTATACTGAGAAAAAGAAGGCAAAAAAAGTTATTTTGAAGTTGTTTGTAGGAGAGTAAAAAAAAAAAGTCTTGAGCGTTAAGCAAGCCGTCCTGGGTTCAATTACCGGTGGCGACCAAATATTTTTAATTCTGCTTTGTTTTTAAAAAATAAAGTGCGCGAACATACATATTCGCATATTCATATTAATACAACACAAAATTAATAATTATTCTTTTACTCTTTGTAATAGCTAGCTAGTGTACAGTAACGCTGAGGGTTCGTACCCTTGGTGCTTCATTTATAGGGTACGTGATATGGAATGCAAAATCCGCCAAAAGTAACGATACTGCTGTGCAAGCTTGATGGACGTGTAGGGAACCGACTACCAGAACGATTACAAAAACGATTACGCGAACGATTACGCAAACGATTACTAAAACGATCGCAAAAACGATTTCGGGAAAAGGTAAAGGGTTCAGGAAGAAAAAAAAACAGTTGTCCGTTGCCACGTGGTCGTTTGGAAATTTTTGTGTTCCAGTGGCACCCGCTTCAGGAATGTATGCCCGTAACGGTAAGGTAAATAAAAGGGACGACGTTATGTGCATAACGGCTGACCCTCACCTTTGACCTGAGAGCACGGCCGATCAAATGAACTTTGAACCTTAAGCACGTGCGCATGCGCATATGGCTGACCATCGCTGCAGGGCTGATCATTCTCTGCGGGGGGGGGGGGGGGGGGGGGGGGGGCTGACCATTACTGGGGTGGCTAACCATTGTGTGCCGACAGACCCACCCCAAGCAGCACCTCAATCATGCTAGTAGCTACATGATCACATGGAAAAATAGCTGTGGGTACGCATCAATATTTTGCAATTGTAATTTTATAATTATAATACTAGTTCACACAACAATCAAAGGGTGTGGCTTAAATTTTGGGCGTGACTGCTTATTCTAAAAGTTGAAGCAAATGTTACACTGGTGACACATATTCTTAAGTCGACAGACCACAACTCCATAAAGTGAATGGAGCAAACTACATGTGTAAGTATATTATAGTAACGACAGTGAGATCAACATACAAGTACTTTTCCTGGGTCCATGCATCTCACTCGCCTCCTCCTCCCTTCCCTTATCCCCCACCTTCCTTCCCCACCCCAATTTGTTCACAGAAATGTTTCTCCAATGTGTTAGAGTAAATGGTAGCATTGTATTACTAGTTAAATACAACTTAAGTATGATCGACGTATGACTCAAGGCAGCACTAAGAGGTCACTAACTGAAGAAACCTTGAGTACTATGTTAGTCAACTTTATCCTGAAAATGCAGTCTGCTTTCCCAAAGCCATTGACAAAATACTGATAAACCATTCCATAAAAATAAAATACTGTAAATTCCAGTATGAAGAAGCTCTTAAAAAATTGGAGTGAGAGAATAGACAGGCAGCGAGAGTGAGAGAATAGACAGGCAGAGAGCCTGATCGTGTGAGAATAGACAGGTAACGAGAGGGAGAGAATAGACAGGCAGAGAGCCTGATCGTGTGAGAATAGACAGGCAGCGACTGTGATAGTGTGAGAATAAATAGAGTGAAGGGCAGCGTGCCCTGCATAGACACTTTCAAAGGGGCCCCAAGACAGACCATCACACCTTTATTTGGTGGAAATCTAACTATATGTACTGTAGTGTGGCTTACGAGTCCCAAGACACATCCAGCACTACAGTTCATTCTCTAATCTCTCTCATTATGTAACCCCTATTTGCTCCGCCTCCCTTCTCATGTAACACTCTCATGTCAGCATAAATATCAATTACAGCAGGCAACCTGACTGATTCAGGAGTTTCCAAGCTTTCGAGAATACTGATCACTTTGACAGAGCCAATCTTGGCAAACATGCAATGGACAATGATGATCATAAATTTTTGCATGAAGGTTCGAATAAGAAGAGTGGAAGCCGGCAATGCACCCCACACCTGTAACGAAGGCTTACGCCTGATCATAACGAGGGTTGGCAGCATGACTTCGTGATTTAGAGATTGCAACTGTTGGGTAGAGTAACAGCATTAGAACTAGAGTCCAACTCTTAACATAACTGTACTAGTTAAGCAAGGCAAATGGACCAGCAGCATGCCCATGTATTATCAAGCCATAACTCCTATTTTCAGCTGATTGCATCAATGAAGGCCATTCACCACTGATTGATAATTTAGATCCTATTAATTCAACCTGACCTACAGAAAGCTAATTACATAGAGTACAGTAGTGTATATCTCCTGCCCCTTACTATTTAAATAATACCACCACTGATGAGCAGCCATCCTTAGAGAGCTAATAGTGCCGGGTGAACCAGCCATTCTGGCAAGGAAGTAACAGGTAGCTACTAGGCTTAGGCTACAAGCACTGAGAACAGTGGCTATCAGGACTAATGTACTTGTGCCCGGATGCCATTGCTCCACATGTGACACCCCACACGTGATCGCTTAGCCGAATGGTCGCAGTATTTGCAGGTCCTCTGCCGACCTTTACCTGGGCTCGGGTGATGTGATGGTGGGCTAATTACTGTGGGTAAAACCACTAAGATAATAGCAAATTTTTCTCGTTCTAACAGCCAATAATTATTTCAGCCAAGATTGACTGAATAACCACTAAGATATTTCATGGCACATGAATTATTCAACTCAGTCAGCCATATAGAAATACAACACACACACAAAAAGTTAGAGCAGTCTTACGTCACAGGATATACCACCTTATTATGTCATCTATTGTTTGTGGTCTTCCCAATTAGTGAGGGGAACTGAACAAACTACTTAATGTCAGCCTACCCGCCGCATAGCAGTAGGTAAAGGGTCCAGTAAAGCGAGATTAAATATGACGTGATCAAAATAGATCCTAAAGCCTGTCAGGAATAAATAATGTGCTTATAAACTACAAGCCAGAGACACAGATGGATAAAATTTGAAAAAATTGTTCAGATGTGCCCACACTTGACTGCCATTGCAGGGCTCCTCTAAAAGGTTCTAAAGAACTAAAATGTTCCGCAGACTGGAATATTTTTAGAGATGTTCCAACTGAGGGAAACCAAGTATTCTACTTGGTACAGCTACAGCTGGTAATTTAGTGATATGAAACTCATAACAACTAAATGACAAAACTGACTAACAGAATAGAACTTGTTATCCTACATATAGACTCCTTGCTATGTAGAATACATGGAGGTATAACCTCCTAACTAGAACTGAACTAGACACTGCTGATGCCAATGCCACTGAAGGTCATAGATTACACAAATAAAGTTAGCTGAAATAATAGACATCTTCCAACAGAACAGTCACAGGATCATGTGTTAATGTTACTGCATTAGTCACTCCATGTGACTGCAATATTGTTCCCCAGGAATTAAATCGGCAATTTTTGGGAGGCACAAATTCACTTAGGGGGAAATCACAGGTTATATTGCATAAGATCAGCCTTCAGAAACTTGCCAGAGTACGGACTAGCATTCAGATCACTAAGATTATTAACATCTTGCGATAGTACTGGTCTCATATACAGTGACATCTGATTACATTACTTGACGTACACATTTACATGCATATTTATTGACACAAACACACACACTTTTGTCCTAGGTGACCACAACAAGCTAGCCAGAGCCACTAATTGCTCCGAGTGTTGGTGATACCTTCTAGCAATGTAGACCTATTGGAATCAATACTTCCTTATTACAAACACACTCTAGAGAACACTCACCTTGCCATCACGTCAGCAATGTCAGGTGACTCTATGATCAAATGTTGATACTTCTTGAGCCATCATTCACAGCTAGTCTAAGTCAGAGACATCGAAAGCAGCTGCACCCACTCCATCCCACTACAAGGAAAAGCAATAGAAAAACAAAACACATTGAAGTGAAGAAATGCAATCATGAAATTCAACTTATACTCTGCAAGCTAATCCCACCAAGAAATTGTTAGAAACAGTTTATCAAACTCTAGCTGAGAGGTATAGTCTCTTAAAAATATTCACTAACACGGCGGTTCTGGATCTCTAGATTGGAGTCAGTTGTAACACAACAAGAGGTATAGAGGCATGCATGAACACATACTGTAGTATAATGCAGAAATAGAACGGTCAAGACAGTGTGGTAAAAAACCACAACAACATTAATTTTAGAGGTTAGTGACAGGCAGCTCTATATATTATAGAAGAAACATTCCTACACAGGATTGCACACACAGGCATACACTACTAATGAATGACAGGATTCAGTTTTGATCAATACTCATTCACTGATTAAAAATTTAGGTATCACAAGTTACGACCAAGGATGAAGTGATGGTAAAATAACTTAATTAAGTATTACATAAAGATTCATTATTACTACATGAAAATATACAGCTTCATACTAAAATAATATATTTATTTTTAATTTCTGTAGTATCTGTAATAATAGTTCAAATGTTTCGGCTCCATGTAGCCTTCATCAGTGACTTTTTGATAAAATAAAATACATTTCTCTTCCCATCATATTTTAATGTATAAAGTAAGGCTATAGAAAAAATCCAACTTTATACAGGTAAATAAGTGGTTTCAACACAGAATAGTATGACATTCACTTCTAACATTCAAATAAACTGAATTAAACCTTCTCTTGCTTGCTGCTCTCACACTCCTAGCACTCTTTCTATCATTACAGATTCATCACCCCTTCCTACTAATACCTGTATTAGGTAGACATCTATTGCTACTGGACTTAGTACTGCTTGATTATACTGGCTTCCTTGAGGCTCCATCATTACTTTTTATACAGTTCTAACCCTAAGGAAAATGGCTGCACAGGTAGCTAACTATCTGTTTTTACTTTCTTCTTCTCTAACATGGCTAAATTCGCCAGAAGCTTTTAATAGCCTCAAAGGTTGTAAAACAAGAAGCCGTAAACTCCTGATCGAATGGTACAAAAAATTGGTAAAGGTTACATAGCAAAAGAAAGTTTTAGCCATTGTCAGAATGAACAGTCTTTTGGACATCTTTTGATTACCGTATGTCACATATTATAGCTTTAATATTGTATTTTTTATGATTCTTTAAAGTGATTGACTTCCGTGGCTGCATTAATGCGGCCGCAATTGTTTTTGTTCCCCATTTAACTTCAATAAATCCACCTGATACGAATTCTCACTTCAAATAAATGCTTCGACCAGACATCTTGAGAACTAATGTGGAGTTGTTGACTGCAGCTACTTACAGTACTTACAAATTTCTATTGAATGCCTACTATAAAAGACATCAGCTGTGTTCAGGTATCGATATAGAAGCCGTTGACTTCCATCCCATCATATTCATACTTGATTATTACAAACCACTAATCATACCTAAATGTTCTTATTAATAAAACATTTAGGCTGCTATTAAAAAAAAAACATTGAACTTTAATAATCAAGTATGTTTATACCTAGTCAAACAAATATTATCCAAGAAATCCCATCATATTGAACTGCTGCACACTAATGTATATCTCAGGCCAAATCTTAGACACACTTCTGAGGATCTCATGACTCATACTGATTGTAGACAAGTTCAACACCCTATTATCCCTAACATCATTAGGGCTATTCCTTATGAAAGTTGAGTAGCATGTGACTTGGTGGGCTTGATGGGTGGAAGTTGAGAAGCACGTGACTTGGTGGGCTTGATGGGTGAAAGTTGAGTAGCATGTGACTTGGTGGACTTGATGGATGAAAGTTGAGAAGCACGTGACTTGGTGGGCTTGATGGATGAAAGTTGAGAAGCACGTGACTTGGTGGGCTTGATGGGTGGAAGTTGAGTAGCATGTGACTTGGTGGGCTTGATGGGTGAAAGTTGAGTAGCACGTGACTTGGTGGGCTTGATGGATGGAAGTTGAGTAGCATGTGACTTGGTGGACTTGATGGATGAAAGTTGAGAAGCACGTGACTTGGTGGGCTTGATGGGTGGAAGTTGAGTAGCACGTGACTTGGTGGGCTTGATGGGTGGAAGTTGAGTAGCATGTGACTTGGTGGACTTGATGGATGAAAGTTGAGAAGCACGTGACTTGGTGGGCTTGATGGGTGGAAGTTGAGTAGCATGTGACTTGGTGGGCTTGATGGGTGAAAGTTGAGTAGCATGTGACTTGGTGGACTTGATGGATGAAAGTTGAGAAGCACGTGACTTGGTGGGCTTGATGGGTGAAAGTTGAGTAGCATGTGACTTGGTGGGCTTGATGGGTGAAAGTTGAGTAGCACGTGACTTGGTGGGCTTGATGGATGGAAGTTGAGAAGCACGTGACTTGGTGGACTTGATGGATGAAAGTTGAGAAGCACGTGACTTGGTGGGCTTGATGGGTGGAAGTTGAGAAGCACGTGACTTGGTGGGCTTGATGGATGGAAGTTGAGTAGCATGTGACTTGGTGGACTTGATGGATGAAAGTTGAGAAGCACGTGACTTGGTGGGCTTGATGGGTGGAAGTTGAGAAGCACGTGACTTGGTGGGCTTGATGGGTGAAAGTTGAGTAGCATGTGACTTGGTGGACTTGATAAATGGAAGTTGAGTAGCACGTGACTTGGTGGGCTTGATGGATGGAAGTTGAGAAGCACGTGACTTGGTGGGCTTGATGGATGGAAGTTGAGTAGCTTGTGACTTGGTGGGCTTGATGGGTGAAAGTTGAGTAGCATGTGACTTGGTGGACTTGATGGGTGGAAGTTGAGTAGCATGTGACTTGGTGGGCTTGATGGGTGGAAGTTGAGTAGCATGTGACTTGGTGGGCTTGATGGGTGAAAGTTGAGTAGCATGTGACTTGGTGGACTTGATAAATGGAAGTTGAGTAGCATGTGACTTGGTGGACTTGATAAATGGAAGTTGAGTAGCATGTGACTTGGTGGACTTGATGGATGAAAGTTGAGTAGCATGTGACTTGGTGGGCTTGATGGATGGAAGTTGAGTAGCATGTGACTTGGTGGACTTGATAAATGGAAGTTGAGTAGCATGTGACTTGGTGGGCTTGATGGATGGAAGTTGAGTAGCATGTGACTTGGTGGACTTGATAAATGGAAGTTGAGTAGCATGTGACTTGGTGGACTTGATGGGTGGAAGTTGAGTAGCACGTGACTTGGTGGGCTTGATGGGTGAAAGTTGAGTAGCATGTGACTTGGTGGACTTGATGGATGAAAGTTGAGAAGCACGTGACTTGGTGGGCTTGATGGGTGAAAGTTGAGTAGCATGTGACTTGGTGGGCTTGATGGGTGGAAGTTGAGAAGCACGTGACTTGGTGGACTTGATAAATGGAAGTTGAGAAGCACGTGACTTGGTGGGCTTGATGGATGGAAGTTGAGTAGCATGTGACTTGGTGGACTTGATAAATGGAAGTTGAGTAGCATGTGACTTGGTGGGCTTGATGGGTGAAAGTTGAGTAGCACGTGACTTGGTGGGCTTGATGGATGGAAGTTGAGTAGCATGTGACTTGGTGGACTTGATGGATGAAAGTTGAGAAGCACGTGACTTGGTGGGCTTGATGGATGAAAGTTGAGAAGCACGTGACTTGGTGGGCTTGATGGATGGAAGTTGAGAAGCACGTGACTTGGTGGGCTTGATGGGTGGAAGTTGAGAAGCATGTGACTTGGTGGACTTGATAAATGGGAGTTGAGTAGCACGTGACTTGGTGGACTTGATAAATGGAAGTTGAGAAGCACGTGACTTGGTGGGCTTGATGGGTGGAAGTTGAGTAGCATGTGACTTGGTGGACTTGATGGGTGGAAGTTGAGTAGCATGTGACTTGGTGGACTTGATAAATGGAAGTTGAGTAGCATGTGACTTGGTGGACTTGATGGGTGGAAGTTGAGTAGCATGTGACTTGGTGGACTTGATGGGTGGAAGTTGAGAAGCACGTGACTTGGTGGGCTTGATGGGTGGAAGCTGAGTAGCATGTGACTTGTTCGGTTTTGCATCGGTGGAGAGATCTGATGATGGTAAAGCTGATTTAAAAGGAAAATGGTGTGAGGGTGGCAGTGCTGTAGTTGTGGAGTTAACTATACTTGAGCATTTGGAGCAGAGGACTGGAGTTTCACTCATGGAAAAGCATCCTGCATAAAATAAACTTAATCAAGTTGCAGAAGTTTATAAAAAAAATTTATAACGAATACCATTGATCATAGCAGCTCGAATAGATTCTACATATGATTGATCCATTACCCTTCCAGATCAGTTGTATATGCCACTTGCACGTCATCTTCAAAGTACCCTACTGCCAATACTTGATACCCAATTAGCTGAAATTGCTTAATCTGAAGCCAATTACATATAATATACATATATATATTATAATTATAATACTTCTAGCACGAGTCAGAGTACTATGGGGAGGTAATATACTTCACGAGCCATTAAAGCAAGTGAAAATATGGCATGAGAGTAAAATATCATTCCCATATGGTACGACAAGTATAAAGTAATTTATTGCCCTCCTGATGTTATAACTCAACCAGTTGCAATATAATTTTTTTATTGATTTTACTTGCTATGCATGCACCACTTAGAGCATTCACTAACAAGTGTTTAATACAAGAGAAAAAAGAACACTTGCATGAAGCAAAAATATTCTAGCATGACTTCGAGTGAAATATGGTGAAATATTTTATGAGTGAGCCAGTATTTCACGAGCCGAAGGCAGGAAAATGTAGCTTAAATATATATTTAAGTACAAGGAAATTCTAACATGCCGTGTCTCTGGGAAACATTGTACATCTCATCACGTATTAAATACATAAAGAAATGTATATATATATGCACATTATATTGAATAGCAAGCAAGCTGGCTAAGGATTAAAAGCAGACCGAAATGTACAGTTTAAGCAGTCACAGCATCCTTACTACTGTATTTGAAAGATTCAGATAAGCTAAAACATTACGAAAAATGTGATTCAATAATTAATGCACAATTCTCATAAACTTGTTCCATTAAAAACAATTGCATTTCAAAAAAATAACAAAGCTATATACCTGAAGCTGAATCTTATGAAATAGTTTCGAACCCTCTCGTTTGATAGATTTTATTGTCATTGTTTTCTTACTGTCTTCAGCTACTGTGTTTTCAAGCAACTTCTTGTCATTATCTGCCATGTTCTTGTAAACTTCACTAGCAGCCGAACTAAAGGCAGCAGGACCTTTCTGCATGGCATCTTTTCCAGCTATTGCAAGAAAGCAATATGCTCACACAGCATACAGTGTACATACTAAATTTTATTTACCAGAAGTACTGCCAAACTGTTTCATGAACACCTGCCATCTCGTCTTGGAAACCTTCTCCTTGATTGGCAGTTCTATGGACTGTGACCGCTTAGAATGCCTTAATTTATGTTTCTTCTTGAGGATCCAGCTCTGCTAGGCCATATATACAGTTAATTATTCTTAATATTTAAGTTGCTTTTATATTATTATTGTACTCAATCCGACTTGCTATAGCTACAAACAGTGAAAAAGAATTGATTGAAAACCAAAGTGTTAACTTATGGCAATTACTTTATACTTGAACAGGACTCTAACAAATGGTTGGTGTAGCCCTGCTGATGGTCACTTCTTTACCCAGCTTAGCTAAGTCGAAGGACCAGACTGCCTATTTACTATAGCACCACGATATGTGTTTTGTGCAGCCGATGGCCACAGAGAGCTTTCAGCCTTGCAAGGACACTCGCAAATATGCGCACTCCTTTGACAAAGTTGATAGGCAACAAAAAACACAACAATTGAACCAGCTTAAATAATAGGGACCACTGACAGGAAGTCAGTGGTCTTGGAAATGAATATCATTAATGGTGGGTAAAGGGCGAGTAAGTTAAGTTAATGAACAATACATGGTGAATGACTGAGCTAGCAGTGTATTGTTCTTTGGCCAGGGCCAGCCTGTGCCAGTTGTCCAGGAGAGTCCTGGACATGCTCCGGGGAGTGAGGTGCTTCATCTTAGGATGATGCAGCTGGAGTGTATGGTGTCTCGTCTTCTCTGAGGAGTGGAATGAGTCTGTTGGTCGAGTGAGACTGCTGAGTCAGGTGAGACTGCTGAGTCGAGTGAAACTGCTGAGCCAAGTGAGACTGCTGAGTCGGGTGAGACTGCTGAGTCGAGTGAGACGGAATGAGTCTGTTGGTCGAGTGATACTGCTGAGTCGGGTGAGACTAGCTGAGTCGAGTGAGACTGGCTGAGTCGAGTGAGACTGGCTGAGTCGAGTGAGACTGGCTGAGTCGAGTGAGACTGGCTAAGCCGAGTGAGACTAGCTGAGTTGAGTGAGACTGCTGAGTCTAGTGAGACTGGCCGAGTCGAGTGAGACGAACTGAGTCTGTTGGTCGAGTGAGACTGCTGAGTCGGGTGAGACTGCTGAGTCGAGTGAAACTGCTGAGCCGAGTGAGACTGCCGAGTCGGGTGAGACTGCCTGAGTCGAGTGAGACTGCCGAGTCGGGTGAGACTGCCGAGTCGAGTGAGACTGGCTGAGTCGAGTGAGACTGGCTGAGTCGAGTGACACTGGCTGAATCGAGCGAGACTGCTGAGTCGAGTGAGACTGGCCGAGTCAAGTGAGACTGGCCGAGTCGAGTGAGACTAAATGAGTCTGTTGGTCGAGTGAGACTGCTAAGTCGAGTGAGACTGCTGAGTCGAGTGAAACTGCTGAGCCGAGTGAGACTGCTGAGTCGGGTGAGACTGCCTGAGTCGAGTGAGATGGAATGAGTCTGGCGAGACTGCCGAGTCGAGTGAGACTGCTGAGTCGAGTCAAACTGCTGAATCCGAGGGAGACTGCTGAGTCCGTGGAAGACTGCTGAGTCCAAGGAAGACTGCGACTGCTGAGTCCGAGGAAGACTGCTGAGCCGGAGGAAGACTGTGACTGCTGAGTCCGAGGAAGACTGCTGAGCCCGAGGGAGACTGCTGAGTCCGAGGGAGACTGCCAGACTGCTGAGTCCGAGGGAGACTTCCAAGTCGCTGGTTCGTATCCGGCTCGAAGGACCATGAACAGGACTCTAACAAATGGTTGGTATAGCCCTGCTGATGGTCACTTCTTTACCCAGCCTAGCTAAGTCGAAGGACCAGACTGCCTATTTACTATAGCGCCACGATATGTGTGAGACTTGGCTAAAAAATCCAAATAGCCATGTTCTCTATGCTAGGATTTTTGAGCTGCATGTCCAAACTTCTTTATCAGAATGAATACCATTTTCAGGTAGTTTTAATTTTAAATAAATTATAGTCCAGTAATAGTTTGGACCAATTTATACAAGTTTACATTTCTCAATTAACAAAAAATACAGTCAGCGATATGCATAGGAAAATGTTTCTGTCAATCCCCACTACTACTTGATGTCATCCTATTGAAAACACGACAAAAACTTAGACTTTTATCATAGCTGTGTATGTGGCAGCTCTCTTGAAAGAATCAGACAGAGAACTTAAGCATTCAACACCCTATTATCCCTAACATCATTAGGGCTATTCCTGCTTGTCACCCAAGGGGGAGCTAAGTTAGACAATGTGAATGGGGGGGGGCGGGGGGCAAGAATAGAACTGGAAGCAAGAGTATAGAGGAACTGAAGAGAATCTATATGAATAATTTCATAGTTCGTTTTCTCTACCACTCTAAAAAATGAAAGATGGAAAACAAAAAACCCAACAACAAATCTAGCAATGCAAGCAATGGAGATATAGAGAATAATACATAAAACAAGAAAGGCGGGAATGGACTGAATTGACAGAAAAATAGATGAGAGAGACAGGGATTTTGATTATTTTGAACAATCAATTGTATACAGGTAAGACAAGTGTTTCCCCCATTATATAATCCGATGTGCTTATGCGTCATTAATTTTCTTATCTGATCAACAAAAATTTTTTTACTCAATACAGCAACAATTTTGAAAATTTCATAAGGCGAATTTATCTATAGGAATAATGGGCAAAAAAAGTTAGTTGAAGTTTGTTGGCCCAAAAAGGACAAATTTACCTTAATTTTCTTCTCAGACAAACTGCTGTCTCTGAATGATTGCTGTACTCTTGAGAGCTATGAAGGGTCTCCCAGTGAAGAAAGTGTGATGGAAATTGAAACTGATAGTAGGGCTAGAAATACCCGAAGACACAGTCCAGCTCAGTTGGCCACACTTAATGCTTATTTTAAGTTTGGTATGGTTGGTGTGGGAAAAACTATTTGGCATTGATTTCTGCAGCTGCACTCAGCCATGTCACTGCTGGTGGCCATACTTATGGCTTCTCCCGACATCAGCTGGCTTCAAACTACAATTTAAAGAGAGCCAAGGAAGAATTGGGCGGAGTTTAATTGGCATCTAACCCCATAGATTTACGGCGAGCATTCCTTTGATTTACCTTACCGTTACGGGCGTACATTCCTGAAGCGGGTGTCCAGTGATAGAGGGTAGGGACTTGACAGTTCAAGAAATTAAAAAGGTCAAAAAGGCTATTTCAATGCTAGCATCAATCGCTACTCCCAGGATGGTAGTAGTAGAGGTCAGAATCCTGTTTTGCTTGTTCATTAGTAAGTTGTTTAACTAAATATTCCTTTATTAAATAGGCTTAATGGAAGCTGCAAACAAAGCATTAGCAGCCATGAAAGGAATGCGCAGAGGAATAGTTGGGAGTGGCAAGAGAGAGCGTTTAAAGGATGAGGTGATGAATACTTTTTCTGCAAGCAAAAGAACGTCAAGAAAAGTGCTTGGAAACATCATTTTGTTTGCTTGGCATATTATGAACAGCAAAGAATCCCAACCACAGATGGGGGAAAGGATGAATTAATAAAGACAGGGTTGGGAGAAAAGTGTCGAGTTTCCTTCACTGAATCTTAATGGCCAGGAAATAAGTAATATATTATTTTCTGCATTCCCACGACTGAAGGAGGGAGATGGTTTTGAACTATGCCATTGTGTCTCCAATAGTAGAAACTTAGAACCATTGTCCTATATTGTTCATGATTCAATTAGTCATCTCAAAGAAAGAGAGTTGGAAATAGTCGTGCTTATATTCGGCCTCTTCAAAAAGATTTAGACATATCAGAAGTACTAGGTATTATAGAAGAGGTAAGAACTATTTGAGGCGTGAGGCATAAACATTAGGTTGCTTTTTATTGTAGCCCAAGATGGAATGTCTAAGGTGTGGTATGGAAATGTCTAGAGAAGCCCTCAAAGTACATGCAAAAGATTGTGAGGAGAAGGAGGTAGTTAATAGCAAGCTGGAATAAGAAAAAGTCTGCAATCACCATTCTTAACTATTCACGTGAAATTCATTAATGCAAGTAAATCATTACCTGATGGAATTAGCTTACATGCTTCAATTGAATGTTCTATTATGACAGCACAATTGTATTTGTAGGTTAAAATAATGGACTACAATGTTTTATGATTGTAGTTCAGCCACTGAACAAAGAACTGACCTTCCCTTCTTTCTATTAAGCTTCTTTATTGAATACATAAAAATTCTATTTTGGATCAATTATACAAGGAATCATTTGAAAATAATGCTGCATGTATTTTATAAGCTTGAACACGTAGCACAAACTACAACAGCAACCAAAATGACTATAATTTTGAGGTTCATTCTTGGTATATTATTGATGTTCTAGGGGAAACAAGTTTGGGCTGTATAAAATCTTTTATTCCAAGCTAGATATATTCACAATGTTATTTCTAGGTACAATGGCCGTGAGAACTCAAGTTATCACATGGTGTTATGATCTCATGGCTGTGTTGTGCAAGTTCATTACCCTGGTTATAGCAACCAGCCTGGCTTACCAGTTACCTTGGTTGTACCTATATTCCATTGTTTACTCCATTGTTTGATAAAGAATATTCAATGTTACAGCAAACGCTCATGCATACCTTATGGGACTTAAAGTTACAATTCCAAACACTCGAATATAGTAACATACAAACATTGACTTCTGACACTCCTATTTAGCTCCAATACATGAAATATTAATAGCCAGTTATGTTAAAACCTGAGTATTTGTTATTGAGCCATTATTTTAATGGAGTTGACTTGAAACAATATAGGGAACATTTTGAACTCAAAGTCCTTCATCAGCTCACAGTAGAGTGAACAAGTGAGTTGACACCTCTTCAACTCCATACACTGTAAAAAATGGGGTGTTCCACTACACCTTTAATGGGGTGTAGTGGAACACTTCTGTATTGTGGGGTGTTGTGCTACACTCTGAAGTGTTTGGTAACACTGTGGAGTGTAGCATGACACCCTTATAAGCTATAGTGACTTTACTACACTTCTGTGGAGTGTATCAGTACGCCCATGCAGACTTGCTACTTTAAGAGGTGTTCAACTACTGACACAGTGGTAGGAACTAGCTAGTGGGCTGACTACAACTTTGGCCAGTTTGTTGATGAAAATAATTATTGAATGTTTACAATTAATGTGCATATCATTATGCTGGTCTTATGTGGTTCACAATTTAGTGGGCAAGATTCTATACAGCACACTTTATGCGTCATTGTCAGGGCCGTAGGAGCCGGAACGGCCTAAACGGCCATGGCCGTTTAGGTTTTTGAAACTAAGGGGTGTGCCACTATAATCGATTGAGCCGCGCCCACTTTTTAATTGTGACCACGTTTTGGTTTATTCCAGAGCAGAGTGTCAGGCATGGCTAGTGGTGGAGGTGCTTGTGGTAGCGGTGCTTGTGGTAGCTTAACTAAACTTCCTGAGAAGCCCTTTCAGCCTACTGAAATAGCTTTCCCTCGAAGGCCTTTCGGGAAGAGCAGTGTGGTTTATCGTTCCTTCCAGAGTGCTTGGTTTAGGAAGTGGAAGTGGCTACACTATGATGTTGGTAGTGACAAGGCATATTGCTTTACTTGTTTGGGAGCCATTCAAGCAGGTAATTATAGGTCATTTCACGTTTTAGTAAATGTAAAATTGTAGCTAAATTATTTCTATTAATATTTTTTATGAATTGTGACTAAGGTTAATAAAATGTATATTAAATACATTATTATGATGAAATAGTATTTGATATTACGTATACATAAACATAAACATGTGTAATTTATGCATAGGACATCACAACAAGATCAAGGGAAACATTTATGATTCAACCCTTGTATCTGGCTTTTGTAACTGGAAGGATGCCACTCGTTGGCTCAGTAAGCACGAATCCACTATTTCTCACAGAGCAGCATCTGATTTCTTGATTCAGATACCAGCAAGCACTCAAGATGTTGGTGGTATGTTATCATCTACACACAAGAAACAACAAGAATCAAATAGGCAGTACCTGATTAAAATTGCACAAAATATTCGGTTTCTGTGTAGACAGGGCATTGCACTAAGGGGAAATGGTACTGAAGTGGATAGCAATTTTATGCAATTATTGCAAGTTCGTGCAATTGATGATCCTAAAATTTGTGCTATGCTTGAGAAAAAAGCTGGAAAGTATACCAGTCCTCAAATTCAGAATGAAATAATTAAAATTATGTCCCTTAATATTTTAAGAAAAATAGCTTGTAGTATTCAAGAAGCACGCTACTTTGCTCTTATGGCTGATGAAGTCACTGATTGTTCCAACAAAGAACAATTTGTGATATGCTTACGTTGGGTTAACAACAATTTTCAGCCCTTTGAAGAATTCATTGGTCTTTATGATGTGGAATCTATAACAGCAAATCATTTAGTTGCGTGTCTCAAAGATTGCTTGTTACGTATGAATATTAGCTTGTCTAACTGTAGAGCTCAATGCTATGATGGGGCAAGCAATATGTGTGGTTCTAGACGTGGTGTCAGCACACAAATAAGTGATGAAGAGCATCGTGCCATTTTCGTCCATTGCTTTGGACATGCATTGAATTTGGCTGCTGGGGATACAATTAAGCAAAATAAAATATTACGAAATTCTATGGATACAACTCATGAGATATCAAAGCTGCTGAAATTTTCACCAAGAAGAGAAGCATTATTTCAGAAATTAAAAGAAGATATTAGCCCAGAATATGCAGGATTTAGAACACTGTGTCCAACAAGATGGACTGTTCGAGCTTCTTCACTTGCTAGCGTAATCAATAACTACAGTGTCTTGCAAACTCTATGGGATGAAGCGCTTGAAATATCTACTGATTCAGAAATTCGTGCTCGTTTAATTGGTGTAAGGCATTGTATGTCTACTTTTGAATATTTATTTGGGGTAATATTGGGACAGCTTATACTGCGGCATACAGACAATCTGAGCAAAACCCTTCAAAGTCCTAAATTGTGCTCCTCTGAAGGCCTGAAGATAGCTAGACTTACTAAAAAAACTTTGGAAAGTCTCAGAAATGAAGAAAATTATAACATGTTCTGGTCAATGGTGATTTCTAGACAGCAGAAATTAACTGTGAATGACCCAGTTTTACCAAGGAAGCGTAGTGTCCCTCAAAAGTTATCTACTGGAGCTGCGTCACCATATTATCCTAGTGATCCAAAAGAGCACTATCGCAAGGAATACTTTGAATGCTTTGATTTAATCATTGCTTTTGTGGAAAGAAGATTTGATCAACCTGGAATGCGAACTCTAAAAAATTTAGAAGATCTTATTTTGAAAGCAGCTAGAAAAGAAAATTATAGTGAGGAATTGAAATATATTGTCGACTTTTATAAAGATGACATCACAGAAGAGTCCTTATCTACACAGCTCCAAACATTGCCAGCTTGCTTAGAAAAATCTACAGAGAAGCCTTCAATCCCGGACATAGTTGATTACTTGCGATCTCTTTCACCAGCACAGCAAGTACTTTTGTCAGAAGTTTCAACATTACTTAAAATTATTCTAGTTAGTCCAGCAACAAATGCTGCTAGTGAAAGGAGTGCATCAAGTTTGAGAAGAATAAAGACATATTTGCGTGCTACTATGTCAGAGAAGAGATTGAACAATCTCATGGTTCTCAATGTCCACAAGGACAAAACTGATGAACTTGATATTCAGTCATGTTTAAATGAGTTCGTTCAAGGTGTTGAACATCGATCAAATATGTTTGGGCAGTTCTAATTATTTCTATTATTCTCTGTAAAGCATACCATTAAAATACCATTTTATGTCATATTACACAGTTAGACAATAAAAAAAAACTAATAAATCTTAATTATATTTCATTAATTAATGAGCTGACTCATTAAGTACATTTAATTAGAGGGCATGGCATGGCCGTTCAGGTTCAAAATTGCTTCCTACGGCCCTGATTGTGCAAGCTATTATTCATAGTGGCTAGTTTTACTAATTTCAATTTAATGTTTTTATTCACAGCACTAACAACGAGGAAGCTGAAGAGCTTAAAGTTCTAATGAAGAATTTCAAGGCATGCTTGGTAGCTAAGTTTGAGAACAACACAGCTAGATATGTATATGTGGTTATTTCTAATAGTTATTAAAATTATTATTATGATGACATTAACCTTAAGTAATGAGTCTCATTGGTTTCATCTGCCAGGGATAGTCTTGGCTTTAAAAAAAAATAGGAGACAATTAAATAAAACCTGAGATTGCATTTCTGCTATGCAGCTTACATCTTAATAATATGGTAAAAGTGTCAACGCAATTCAAGAAAGTAAAAACAGCATTTGTCTTTGCACAAATCAACTTACCATAGTAATTGAAAAGGTAACGCTTTACCGAACCACTTTGAGAAGCCGTTTAAGATGAAATAGTTGTAAACTCCTTTACCCAATTAATTGATTAGCACAGGTGCGTACAAAGACCCTTGAATATGAACTCGAAACAAACTATATATTAGTTGTAAGACACTAGGATCATCCGTGCATTGGGTAAGAAGCTGTAAGCTTAGAATTTAAATCAACCGCTTTTGGTTTGTGTAGGCTTTACTCGCTGTTCTGTCGGTGTTGCTACCAAAACTGAGTTCAGTAATCTAGCTTTTTTTTCTTCTTTTTTAAATTATATATATACACTACAATACAATACAATACAAAATAATATAAACTGAGTTACAGTCAAAAAGCAAATGTATCAGTTTAGATGTGCTTCTGAGGTCACCAGGTCTACTGCTGCTGGTATTCTTACAGCATGTCCAATGGATGATCTGGCTCCTCGAATGGCTTGGATAGAGGACCGTAGAAGAGAAAAGGATAGGCGGCATTGTAACCATTGAAGAGTACTGCTATAACTGTGTTCCCACTTATTGGCGAGCATGGACGCTAATTTTTTTTATAGAATATATTGGCTTCCTTTGCTATGCCACCCGTAGTAGAGAGTACAACTGGTGTGAATGTGGCGTGTTCCACTTCTCTAATTCTCTCCTCATATGCCCGTTTCTTGGCTTGTTCGTGCTTCCTATACACCATTTGCATGTCTGAATGTTTGTTGGAAGGGGCATAGGGGTTGAATACCCTTACATCAAATTATGTTCTTTCGTGATTGCCGCCCCAAACACCGTTTGCTGCAATGTCGAGTCTTGCTCCTGGCTGTGAATTAGCAGTCGCACCATTCAGTTCTTCAAACACGGGCTGAAGGCCAGGCTCAATACATACATCCTTGCACACCTCAGTTAAGAGTGTTGCTGTCAAATTCCGTATTTCGTTGTGTCTGATGGATGGAAACCTCCCTTTGGGGCATGAAAGGGCATGCTCAACTGAGAAGATGGCCCCACATGCACATTTAGCTGGTAGTCTCCCAGGGGTTCAGCCATAGCGCAGTGCGAGGGCGTCGTGAAATGCACCCCTGTGTAGAGCTGTCTTGTCTTAGTTCTGTTTCACCCTCTTTGTAGGCTGACCTTGACAATAGCCCTGCTAGTTGGTCTGTCCTGCCTGTCTTGTATGGTGCAGCAAGTTATAAAAAAAAATAAAAAAATAAAATAAAATAAAAGAGCCGTGTTCCATTAGTGGGAGCACTGTCAGCCAGGTTTATGATCCTTTTTCCTTTGCTAGGTTCACTGCTCTCTTCTGGCTGGCAGATAGCAATTTCATGAGGTCTTCGGCATCCTTTGAGTTTTATTCCAAGATATGTGTCCTCACCCTATTCTTGGATTCGAGTTGCTGAGCGATAATATCAAGTCCATATTCATCGTCCTGTGATAGGATGTGAGTGCAAAGAGAGGAGATAATCATTAAGGAAGTGGTGGTATTCCTTGCAGGCACGTTTGGAATGGATGGTGATTTAGCTAGTAGCCCCGTAACCATAATAAAGCGAGGGGACGGCGAGACCCTTTACCAACCTAGAACCTCTACACTCGATTAGCGGTTGGTAAAGGGAGGGATTGGGTACATGAGACTAACTTTTCATTATGGCGGTTCGGTTAAATGAAAGTATCTCACTCAGCCTTCAAGAGTAAGTTAAAAGCTTTGCACCCCTTAAAAAAAGTAATGCCAATCTAGTAATACTCTCGTGATGTGGGAGAGGAGGACTGTCTAATAATTCTGTACATTAGTTTCTTAGTAGTTTGAGACAAATAGTGTGTACAAGGTGACTGTTTGAGTTTGCTAGTATATGTAAGTCTGACAAAAAATGGAAACTGGTTGTTTGCTATGTAAACTTGACATATATCTTAGAGTCATCTTCAGTGGTTTCACAAGACAGCTGCATTAGGCTTGTATGTTTGTCCCTCCATCTAATCCTATCATTAGTTAGCAAGTGTCTAAAGGGTACTACTTGTCACTTACTCGTAATAATATCAGTGAAATTAAAAATTCGCTCACCTAATAGCTAGACTAGAGTAGCTAAAAGGAATGGCGGTACAACTATGAATATTGAATGGAATCATATAGCTATTATATCCATGTAATTTTTATACAGCAGGACCACAACTGTATTATCTTGTCCAGTAGTGATGGCATTTCCCATTGGCTTATTTTGCAGGTAGCAACATGCTGCTGATGTATCAATGCCAGTCAATACAAGATGTTGGCTAAGCAAGTGTCATGAAGTAAGTTGATAACGGGTGTGAGGCCTCATCCCTAATAGTGATAATGTTGGTGGCCCTGCCTCTTTTATTGTCTAGGTACTAATCTTTCCAGGGTTTTTTTGTTTGTTTGTTTGTTTGTTTTGTTTTGGGGCACGACTTAGGTTCACCTGCATTGAGTCTACCACACTGGATTTATGTCCAACCAAAAAGTTGAAGACTTACTGATATTCTCCTATTACTTGTTACAGGGTGGGCATTATTAGGGTAAACTTGTAGTTGTGCGTTCCCTGGCTGCTTTGGCTGTCTCTTTAGCCTATGGCTTTGACCCATTCTTGGTTGATGCTCACACTTTGCTGGCAAGTCTATACATGCTTTATTGGTGACAGTCTCATTGCACTGCTCATCTGCTGATGCTATTCCTTACCTTATGACCTTACCATGCACCCTTCACTAGGCTATTCTTTTGTACTAGACCTTCCCTAGCATCCTCAAGTTGTCCTCCAGCTCCCACTCTTTGGGCCCTAATAACACTAGAGTTGAAACAAGTATGAAAGTGTTGGTTGGCCTGTGCTGTTGCATATAGAATAGAGATATTATAAAGTATCAATTATCATAGTTGCTGAGGCTAGTGGTTCTGTAGTATGCAGTGATATTGGTGCCATTGGCCAGATTGTTATTATTAGCCCTCAGCATGCATGCGCAAGTGGGTTATAGTAGTCGTCCCATCTGTTTGTCTGTCTGTCAGCTGATTTTGGAGATTACTGACAATTAACTGTTGATTTAAGTATGATCTTGCTCAGGATGATGATTTAACAAGCTGTCTGCTCCGTGTAGGTTCAATTTTTTGTAGGTAATGTCCCCTATCGTCATGTCGCAATTACATGGGCAAATAATTTCTTTTCTTCCCACGTTAGTTTTTGCTTCATACTGAAAAGTTAATGAGAGCTGGAATTCAGGTGTTTTACGTTGAAACTATATACTGGTGAGAGTGTCCTACTGCACACTTAGTGCTAGCACTGTGCATGCACGTAGTACTATTACTGTGCACACACGTAGTACTATTACTGTGCACGTACATAGTGCTAACACTCCATGCACGTAGTACTATTACTGTGCACGCACATAGTGCTAGCACTGTGCATGCACGTAGTGCTAACACTGTGCACACACATAGTACTAACACTGTGCATGCACGTAGTGCTAACACTGTGCACACACATAGTGCTAGCACTGTGCATGCACGTAGTACTATTACTGTGCACGCACAGTGCTAACACTCCACGCACGTTGTACTATTACTGTGCACGCACATAGTACTAACACTGTGCACGCACATAGTACTAACACTGTGCATGCACGTAGTACTATTACTGTGCACGCACATAGTGCTAACACTCCACGCACATAGTACTAACACTGTGCATGCATGTAGTACTATTACTGTGCACGCACATAGTACTAACACTGTGCACGCACATAGTACTAACACTGTGCACGCATGTAGTACTAACACTGTGCATGCACGTAGTACTATTACTGTGCACGCACATAGTACTAACACTGTGCACACACATAGTGCTAACACTGTGCACACACGTAGTACTATTACTGTGCACGCACATAGTACTAACACTGTGCACGCACATAGTACTAACACTGTGCATGCACGTAGTACTATTACTGTGCAAGCACATAGTGCTAACACTCCACGCACGTAGTACTATTACTGTGCACACACATAGTACTAACACTGTGCACGCACAGTACTAACACTGTGCACGCACATAGTACTAACACTGTGCACGCACAGTACTAACACTGTGCACGCACAGTGCTAACACTCCATGCACGTAGTACTATTACTGTGCACGCACATAGTGCTAGCACTGTGCATGCACATAGTGCTGACACTGTGCACACACATAGTACTAACACTGTGCACACACGTAGTACTATTACTGTGCACGCACATAGTGCTAGCACTGTGCATGCACATAGTACTAACACTGTGCACACACATAGTGCTAACACTGTGCATGCACATAGTACTAACACTGTGCACACACATAGTACTAACACTGTGCATGCACATAGTACTAACACTTGCACACACATAGTACTAACACTGTGCATGCACATAGTACTACTACTGTGCACACACATAGTGCTAGCACTGTGCATGCACATAGTACTACTACTGTGCACGCACATAGTGCTAACACTGTGCACACACATAGTACTAACACTGTGCATGCACGTAATACTACTACTGTGCACACACATAGTGCTAACACTGTGCATGCACGTAGTGCTAACACTCCACGCACGTAGTACTGTTACTGTGCACGCACATAGTACTAACACTGTGCACGCACATAGTACTAACACTGTGCATGCACGTAGTGCTAACACTCCACGCACGTAGTACTGTTACTGTGCACGCACATAGTACTAACACTGTGCACACACGTAGTACTATTACTGTGCACGCACAGTGCTAACACTCCACGCACGTAGTACTATTACTGTGCACGCACGTAGTACTATTACTGTGCACGCACGTAGTACTAACACTGTGCACGCACGTAGTACTAACACTGTGCACACACGTAGTACTATTACTGTGCACGCACGTAGTACTAGCACTGTGCACGCACGTAGTACTAGCACTGTGCACGCACATAGTACTAACACTGTGCATGCACGTAGTACTAACGCTGTGCACGCACATAGTGCTAACACTGTGCATGCACGTAGTGCTAACACTCCACGCACGTAGTACTGTTACTGTGCACGCACATAGTACTAACACTGTGCACGCACATAGTACTAACACTGTGCATGCACGTAGTGCTAACACTCCACGCACGTAGTACTGTTACTGTGCACGCACATAGTACTAACACTGTGCACGCACATAGTACTAACACTGTGCACACACGTAGTACTATTACTGTGCACGCACAGTGCTAACACTCCACGCACGTAGTACTATTACTGTGCACGCACGTAGTACTATTACTGTGCATGCACGTAGTACTAACACTGTGCACGCACGTAGTACTAACACTGTGCACGCACGTAGTACTATTACTGTGCACACACATAATACTAACACTGTGCACACACGTAGTACTATTACTGTGCACGCACATAGTGCTAGCACTGTGCATGCACATAGTGCTAACACTGTGCACACACATAGTACTAACACTGTGCACACACGTAGTACTATTACTGTTCACGCACGTAGTACTAACACTGTGCACGCACGTAGTACTATTACTGTGCACACACATAGTGCTAACACTGTGCACACACATAGTACTAACACTGTGCACACACGTAGTACTATTACTGTGCACGCACATAGTGCTAGCACTGTGCATGCACATAGTACTAACACTGTGCACACACGTAGTACTATTACTGTGCACGCACGTAGTACTAACACTGTGCACGCACGTAGTACTATTACTGTGCACACACATAGTGCTAACACTGTGCACACACATAGTACTAACACTTTGCACACACGTAGTACTATTACTGTGCACGCACATAGTGCTAGCACTGTGCATGCACATAGTACTAACACTGTGCACACACGTAGTACTATTACTGTTCACGCACGTAGTACTATTACTGTGCACGCACGTAGTACTAACACTGTGCACGCACGTAGTACTAACACTGTGCACGCACGTAGTACTAACACTGTGCACACACGTAGTACTATTACTGTGCACGCACATAGTGCTAGCACTGTGCACGCACATAGTGCTAACACTGTGCACACACATAGTACTAACACTGTGCATGCACGTAGTACTAACGCTGTGCACGCACATAGTGCTAGCACTGTGCATGCACGTAGTACTATTACTGTGCACACACATAGTACTAACACTGCATGCAGCATGCACGTAGTACTAACACTGTGCACGCACGTAGTGCTAACACTGTGCATGCACGTAGTACTATTACTGTGCACGCACATAGGTAATATAATTTACAAGTCTCACCTAGGGTGAACTAATAGTCTCTTCTATCATTGTGTTAACTTGATATCATACTACACGTACATACATAGTGTCTTCTTCAGTTGTACAAGTATAACTTACTATGAAGTATCTGTATTTGCTAAGGAGCTATATTTGCAATTGCAATTAAATACTTCTAAAGTATTTTGACCCCAACTCTGGTGTCTTTTCCACATTAAATATAAGTAACCATCACATACAGGGCTAGCAGAAATGCAATGATTTGATGTATTGGCCATTACATTGCAGGGTTTCATACAGGATTTTCAGTTTGGGGGGGGGGGAGAATTTTCAGTGAAATTTTCCCAGAAGTTTATAATCTGGCCAAAATTTTACTAGCACTTCCAGTTGGAACAGCAACTGTCGAAAATCGTTTAGTCACATGAAGATGATAAAGACCAGGCTAAGGAATCGCTTGTCTTGACTCACCTTATGAGTTGCCATTGAAGGCCCAGACTTAAGTGAAGTTAATTTTAATGAAATTCTGGACATTTTTAAAGAAAAAAATAGGCGTTAGACTGTAATTGGTATATTATTTTATTATAAAAGTTTGTGTAAAGAAATGAGTTTGGGGGGGGGGGAAGGAGGATCCCAGACTCCCCCCCCCCCCCCCCCCCCCCCCCCCGTATGAAACACTGCATTGAAAGTGACCTTTCTTAGCATATACATAGCTAGCTACACTCAACCCACTATGTACCACATATAGATGGGCATTAATTAGGACTGCACATGCCCTATTAATTGCCTTATTTAATTGTGTGATGTGCTGTGACATTTGCCCTGTGATTGGCTCTGCTACCAACATATACTTGCATATATGTCTTACAGGGATGGAGCTGTAGTCCAGGGAGCCATACAATGTCTACTACAGGGCCTAACATGCAGATCAGCTCTCTTTAAAGTCTCCATTGCTTTACTGTGGGCGGGTTGTCTGCTTACTCCACAGAGTCCTTTCCATCTAGTGAGTGACCTAAACTCAATGCATGATAGTTCAATTCCTTGAATTGTACCTACATTTAGTGGTTGATTTATGTTTTGTTTTGTTGTTGTTGTTGTCTTATTTGTTTGTTTTTTCCTTACTTTATTAATGAAATGGACATCGTATTGTCCATTTGATGGCCTGACCGTTAGCAGGGTTTCATGCGTGATTTTCACTGGGGGTGGGAGACACCACTTCATTAGGTCACCATGTGTCCACTTCATACGGTCACCATGTGTTCACTTCGTTAGATCACCATGTGTCCACTTCATTAGGTCACCATGTGTTCACTTCATTAGCTCATCGTGTGTCCACTTCATTGGGTCACCATGTGTCCACTTCATTAGGTCACCATGTGTCCACTTCACTAGGTCACCATGTGTCCACTTCACTAGGTCACCATGTGTCCACTTCACTAGGTCACCATGTGTCCACTTCACTAGGTCACCATGTGTCCACTTCACTAGGTGTGTCCCCTTCACTAGGTCACCATGTGTCCACTTCACTAGGTCACCATGTGTCCACTTCACTAGGTCACCATGTCACCATCCACTTCACTCCACTCATAGGTCACCTGTGTCCACTCACTAGGTCACCATGTGTCCACTTCACTGGGTCACCATGTGTCCACTTCACTGGGTCACCATGTGTCCACTTCACTGGGTCACCATGTGTCCACTTCACTAGGTCACCATGTGTCCACTTCACTAGGCCACCATGTGTCCACTTCACTAGGTCACCATGTGTCCACTTCACTAGGTCACCATGTGTCCACTTCACTAGGTCACCATGTGTCCACTTCACTAGGCCACCATGTGTCCACTTCACTGGTCCCCTGTTCCACTCACTAGGTCCCACCATGTGTCCACCTTCACTAGGTCACCATGTGTCCACTCACTGTCACCATGTGTCCACTTCACTAGGCCACCATGTGTCCACTTCACTAGGCCACCATGTGTCCACTTCACTAGGTCACCATGTGTCCACTTCACTAGGTCACCATGTGTCCACTTCACTAGGTCACCATGTGTCCACTTCACTAGGTCACCATGTGTCCACTTCACTAGGTCACCATGGTGTCCACTTCACTAGGTCACCATGTGTCCACTTCACTAGGTCACCATGTGTCCACTTCATTAGGTCACCATGTGTCCACTTCACTAGGGCACCATGTGTCCACTTCATTAGGGCACCATGTGTCCACTTCACTAGGGCACCATGTGTCCACTTCACTAGGTCACCATGGTGTCCACTTCACTAGGCCACCATGTGTCCACTTCACTAGGTCGCCATGTGTCCACTTCACTAGGTCACCATGTGTCCACTTCACTAGGGCGCCATGTGTCCACTTCACTAGGTCGCCATGTGTCCACTTCACTAGGTCGCCATGTGTCCACTTCACTAGGTCACCATGTGTCCACTTCACTAGGTCACCATGTGTCCACTAAAGCTGGGCGGTATACCGGTATTTAATTAATACCGCGTAACGCGAGCGAAACCGTACGGTATATATTTTGACTAGAAAATACCGTCTATACACGCGATCCTTTACCTATTTGAAAAATCCCTTAACGCGCGATTATTTACCCGGTAAAAATCCCCCGTAAACGCGCGTGCACCACACACGCTGCAGCTGCTTTTCATCGCTCTGCTATTTTGTTGAACTATGGCAGACCTCATGAGCAAGCCCGGCACTAAAAGCCTCATTTGGCAGTATTTTGGAGTGAAGAAAGGGAGCAGCGGTGAAGCTATCGATGATGGTACAGGAATCTGCCGTTTATGCAGAAAAGTTGTTGCAGCTAAGCATGGAAATACTTCCAATCTTTTGACTCACCTTAGAATCCACCACCATAAGCAGCATGCTGAAGTTACTGCAGCTATGAGAAAAGGGAAGCAACGTGCAGAACCAGTCAAGCCAGCAGCAGATCAGCCAACACTTTCTACAATAGTGGAAACAGCTAAGTCGTATGAAAGAGGAGGTAAGAAGTGGAAGGAGTTGACTGATTCAGTTACTTATTGTCTAGCTAAGGATGGCCTACCTATGTATTCAGTGGAGAAGCCTGGTTTTCATCAGATGCTTAAAACTTTTGATGCCAGATATTCACTTCCAAGCAGGAAGTATTTTTCAGGTACTGCCATCCCTAGCTTGTACGCTTCTGAGAGAATGAAAGTGCAACAGGAAGTGTCCAGTGTTGCATACTTTTCAGGAACTACAGATCTTTGGTCTAGTGTTGGATTGAAGCCTTATATCAGCTACACGGTCCATTATATTGACAGCCAATGGCAGCTTCAGAGTAGGTGCCTTCAGACTCACTACCTGCCCGAAGATCATACAAGTGAGATTCTTGCGAGTTCATTGACAGCAACGCTGGAATCATGGTTGCTTACTGCAGATAAACAAGTTTGCATTACTACAGACAGTGGTAGCAACATTGTCAAGGCTGCAAAGGATTTGAAGTGGCCCAGGCTATCTTGTTTTGGTCACAACTTGCATTTGGCAATCACGAAATCGTTTCACCATGACCCAAGGGTTACTAGGGCTCTTGGACTGGCTCGTAAGATAGTCAGTGCTTTTCATATGAGTTGGAAGCGGAAGCGGGAGCTATCAAAATCTCTACTGAACCTGGAAATACCAGATCGCTCTCTAGTTTCAGTAAGGTTTATGCATAAATTAGGACTTCAATAATGATGTAATAATATATTTATAAATATTTGTAGCATAATGATATAATTAAATATAATTATAATTATCATTAAAATTTTGTTGCAGGATTCTCCTACTAGATGGGGATCTTTACTCAAAATGGTGAAGCGTATATTAGAACAAGAAAGTGCAGTGCGTGCAGTTTTAAGTGCTGACCGCAGGATATGGAAGTGCTTCAATCAATCAACAGTGCTCTCTCTCCTCTGTCATCTCTAACTGATATCCTGTCTGGTGAAACATACGTGACTGTCTCTGCGGTTCCAGTTAATAGAATCTAGCATTCTAAAGGAGAAAGATGATGACACACAGTTAACCAAAGATTTAAAGATTCGTGTTATAACAGACCTTCGAAATCGTTACCCGGCTTCCAATGAGATTCATAAAATCTTGCAGTTGGCTACATTCTTTGATCCTCGGTTCAAATCAAAATCGTTTAGTGAATCTGACCTAGAGGACATGAAAGAAAGAATAGTTTTAGAAATTATTGCAGTTCCACCTGCTACTGCACAACCCAGTGAACCGAGCTGTAGCTCAACTGAGCCACCTCCAGCAAAGCGAAAGAAAAGTCTGGGATCATTTTTTTTTAAAACATGAAAATCAGCCAGTACCAAGTTCTACTGCTGCTCTATCAGCAGGCGATCAGTGCAGAAAGGAAATTGAGGATTATTTACAGGCTCCCAAGCTGGATTTTGAAGAAGATCCTCTATTGTGGTGGAAAGGGGCTAGTCTCAAGCTACCTATTCTTTCTGGTAGGGCTAAAAAGTATCTGTGTGTGTGTGCTACTAGCTCTCCTTCAGAAAGAGTATTCAGTTGCTCAGGGAACATTGTTACTCCCTTACGTGCCAGCATGAATCCTTTCAAGGTGGATATGTTGACCTTCTTGAACAAAAACTTAAAATAACATTAATATTCACTCAAAAACTTAAAATAGTATAAACTTCACTCATTATTAATTTAATTTATTATGTCATACACATTCAAATCATCTATAAACGACTCAACTCATTATCAGAAATAGTAGGTATTTAGTAATATTGCTATAATTTAAAAAAAAAAATAGTGGTACTATATTTGCCAATACCGTCCAGCCCTAGTGTCCACTTCACTAGGTCGCCATGTGTCCACTTCACTAGGTCACCATGTGTCCACTTCACTAGGTCACCATGTGTCCACTTCACTAGGTCACCATGTGTCCACTTCACTAGGTCACCATGTGTCCACTTCACTAGGTCACCATGTGCCCACTAGGGCACCATGTGTCCACTTCACTAGGTCACCATGTGTCCACTTCATTAGGTCACCATGTGTCCATTTCATTAGGTCACCATGTGTCCACTTCACTAGGTCACCATGTGTCCACTTCATTAGGTCACCATGTGTCCACTTCACTAGGTCACCATGTGTCCACTTCATTAGGTCACCATGTGTCCACTTCATTAGGTCACCAGGTGTCCACTTCACTGGGTCACCATGTTTCCACTTCCACTGGTCACCATGTTCCACTTCCTAGGTCCCCTGTGTCACGTTCACAGGTCACCATTGTCCGCTTCACTTCACAGGTTCACATGGTGGTCCACTTCAGTAGGTCACCCATGTGTCCACTTCACTAGTCCCATGTGTACCACTTCACTAGGTCCACCATGGTGTCCACTTCACTAAGGTCCACCATGTGTCCACTTCACTAGGTCACCATGTGTCCACTTCACTAGGTCACCATTGTCCACGTCACTAGGGCACCAGGTGTCCACTTCACTATGTCACCATGTGTCCACTTCATTAGGTCACCATGGTGTCCACTTCATTAGGTCACCATGTGTCCACTTCACTAGGTCACCATGTGTCCACTTCACTAGGTCACCATGTGTCCACTTCATTAGGTCACCATGTGTCCACTTCACTAGGTCACCATGGTCATCATGTGTCCACTTCATTGGGTCACCATGTGTCCACTTCATTAGGTCACCATGTGTCCACTTCATTAGGTCACCATGTGTCCACTTCACTAGGTCACCATGTGTCCACTTCACTAGGTCACCATGTGTCCACTTCACTAGGTCACCATGTGTCCACTTCACTAGGTCACCATGTGTCCACTTCATTAGGTCACCATGTGTCCACTTCACTAGACCACCATGGTGTTTATTTCATTTTATTTCTATGAATTTGACTAGATTTTGATTATTGGGGAATGAGATGATTGACTGTAGCTGTGTTTATACACTGATGCTCTAGCTTGCAGTAGTTGATGGCCAGTGGAATGGACTAAGTTTGGAATGTTGTGGTTGAGGCATGGCTGGGTCTGACCACCACAAGTACAACATATAGGTTTGTGGTTGGTAAAACTTGTCACCACTGACCATAATGTTGGTGTAGAGTGTGTAGGTGTTTACAATGCAGTCATGCTGCTGCTGGGCATTGAAATCTATGTGATGTGTATCTTGTGCAGTCATGTCATGTGCAGTCCTGTGTTGCTGGACTTTGTGTGTGTATTTTGTGCAGTTATGTGGGAGATCATTGTTGCTGAGAGTTGTAGTCAATATGTGTATGTTTGTGTGTTATTGGATATGAGTTGCTGCTGAAACTTATATTCAGTTACTAGGGTATGGTCCACACAGTCAGAATGTTTGTGTGGATGTTTGTACTTCAGTCTTAGTGGTCATTTTTAACTTATGTGACCAGTGACTAGAGGTAGTGATGAGGTTCTCATGTGCCAGTGACTAGAGGTAGTGATGGGGTTCTCGTGTGACCAGTGACTAGAGGTAGTGATGAGGTTCTCATGTGACCAGTGACTAGAGGTAGTGATGGGGTTCTCGTGTGACCAGTGACTAGAGGTAGTGATGGGGTTCTCGTGACCAGTGACTGGAGGAAGTGATGGGGTTCTCATATGACCAGTGACTAGAGGTAGTGATGGGGTTCTCATGTGACCAGTGACTAGAGGTAGTGATGAGGTTCTCATGTGACCAGTGACTAGAGGTAGTGATGAGGTTCTCATGTGACCAGTGACTAAAGGTAGTGATGAGGTTCTCGTGTGACCAGTGACTAGAGGTATTGATGGGGTTCTCATGTGACCAGTGACTAGAGGAAGTGATGAGGTTCTCATGTGACTAGTGACTAGAGGTAGTGATGAGGTTCTCATGTGACTAGTGACTAGAGGTAGTGATGGGGTTCTCATATGACCAGTGACAGAGGTAGTGATGGGGTTCTCATATGACCAGTGACTAGAGGTAGTGATGAGGTTCTCATGTGACTAGTGACTAAAGGTAGTGATGAGGTTCTCATGTGACCAGTGACTAGAGGTAGTGATGGGGTTCTCATGTGACCAGTGACTAGAGGTAATAATGAGGTTCTTATATGACCAGTGACTAGAGGTAGTGATGAGGTTCTCATGTGACCAGTGACTAGATGTAGTGATGGGGTTCTCATGTGACCAGTGACTAGAGGTAGTGATGAGGTTCTCGTGTGACCAGTGACTAGAGGTGTGAGGTGGTTTCTGTGACCAGTGACTAGAGGTAGTGATGCGGTTCTCATGTGACTAGTGACTAGAGGTAGTGATGCGGTTCTCGTGTGACTAGTGACTAGAGGTAGTGATGAGTTCTCATGTGACCAGTGACTAGAGGTAGTGATGCGGTTCTCATGTGACCAGTGACTAGAGGTTGTGATGGGGTTCTTATATGACCAGTGACTAGAGGTAGTGATGAAGTTCTCATGTGACCAGTGACTAGAGGTAGTGATGAGGTTCTCATGTGACCAGTGACTAGAGGTAGTGATGAGGTTCTCATGTGGCCAGTGACTAGAGGTAGTGATGAGGTTCTCATGTGACCAGTGACTAGAGGTAGTGATGGGGTTCTCGTGTGACCAGTGACTAGAGGTAGTGATGAGGTTCTCTTGTGACCAGTGA